>Ga0307979_1000510_pt1 | contig 26521 bp, 15 predicted proteins | sample OrgLakmetage1058_FD_201833 | JGI IMG/M metagenome (GOLD analysis project Ga0307979, IMG submission 201833) | Saline water microbial communities from Organic Lake, Antarctica - #1058 | ecosystem: Environmental > Aquatic > Non-marine Saline and Alkaline > Saline | place: Antarctica: Organic Lake...
ACGCTATACGCTTCTACTATACGCTATACGCTTCTACTATACGCTATACGCTTCTACTATACGCTATACGCTTCTACTATACGCTATACGCTTCTACTATACGCTATACGCTTCTACTATACGCTAGGTACAATAGACTATAGTAGTCAATTTCCGGAGAAAGATACTTTCCTCACACGAGGTGTAAATTCTCGGCTATTGGCAGTTAGGCTAAAGTCTTTGGGTGAAAGGTGGATAAAGTGGGTACATCATAAAAAGAATAAATCTCTTTTCATGAAATACACTATGATAGGCATTCAGTGGTGGAATCGCCCACAAATCTCCATACATTGACCTCAGTATATTCCACTCACTAAGAATATAGCAACTCTATGTGAGGAATATCCAGGTACACAATCAATTTTTATACCCGCTGAGGGTATAGATCATGAGTGTATAATATCCCTAGACGAGGCGAGTATATGTAATCGTATTTCGATAGGCATGGCAATAGCACCTGTAGCATGCAGACGTATCATATTCGATATTCCTTTACGCATCGGTCTAAATTGATTTTTTAAAAGCTCGTGGTTACTGTTCAGCCCTGACGGGTTACTAGAACCCCATAGATAAAATATCATATCACCTACACGATTAAGTCCTAGGTTAGATAAAATTATTGAAGGGTTTCGTACTTGAGCAGAAACTAAAGTTTCATAGAAAAAATCACGTTGTATCTCGGTTGAAACAGAGGTGGGATCGTAAAAGTTATATGATTTTTTAACCTCATTAAGGAGAGAATTTTTAGGAGAAGCAACTAACGAGTTAGGAAGATTAGTACTATAACCCTTATGCAGAAAGTACTCTCTATATAAATACTCACGCTTTGTAAGTATTTTAGCTAGTATGGACACCCTGTAGTTGTATCCCTGAACTGACGAAGAGGGTCGTCAAGATGACCTGTTAGGGGTGTTCACTTCGCTAAACGAGGGGGTATAGAGACTTTTTATAGCAATCTCACTACCGGAAATTCAATAATTCTTTGAGGCACCTAAAAGTACTCTAAGGTTAGATACGGAGGGTGTATTATACGTTGTGGCGACGAATGAGTTATTTGCGTACCAGTTAGACAGTCTATTATATAGGTAGGGGGTAAGTGCCCAATTAGACATATAGTTTTTTCTGGCTCTACCCAGCCTAATTAAGTATGTTTCACTGTCACTTAGATTCTCATTCTGAGAGGGGGAATAGTCAAACTTTTTCGAAAAATAAGGTATACCCATTAGCGAGTACCGCGCTATAGATGATGGTTGAATTTCAATTGAGGTTCACCTCGACTGTCAATCAAATCATAAATAACGTGAGGGGTCACTTTGCATAGATAATAAGAAGGGTATATTAGAGAAATAGGTATTTAACGATGAGAACACTGAATTTACCGAACTATAATAGGGAGATAACTCATGTTTGTAACTGTTTACGTTGAAAAAACTTTCCTTATTTTTACCCAAAAGGTCTTCATATCTCGTACGCTTATCAGAGAGAAACGGGTACTTAACGTAAGAATTTGATAAATCCTGGAATCTCACGTTCGATCGTCCTTCATCAAAACGAGATCTAAATACTTTTTGTAGAGCATTAAACGTTACTATAGAGTTCTTAGCTGTCGACCTTAGTCTTGTAGCATTAGAAGATCTTAAAGTCTCGTCACCGGATAAGGTTAGATTATCCCCGTTACCAACAAAAGTACTACCAAGCTCTGCGGAGTTAATAGGCTCGTCGAAGTTGGACCTGAACGAGTTCAGTACTTGGGCGTACGATAGTGGGTGGTTTGAATAAGCTGATGTGCTAATAGTATTGAGGTAGTTAATGTAGTGTAGGTAACCTACAAATTTATTTGAAACGTAAGACTCTTCGGAGGTATCCGACTCTAAATCTGTACCGTAACCAGCAAAGTCGCTTTGCGGAGTTAGTGCGGGGTTTGAGAATGAATCTTCTGAATAAAGAGGTAGGGAAGTTAGATTAGTTGTGTTTAAAAAATCACGGAAAAAGGGATTTGTTATGGCCGAGGGGTTAGTATTTCAAGACCTATTTCTGATATTAAACGCCTTTTCTTTCTTCCTTAATTCGTAAAAAGTACTCGCGTCTATAAGTAAAGACTCGTATTCATTTTGTGAATATCCAGAGAAGGTTGACTCCCAAAACGCATCCTCAAGAAGTTCTAAGGTTTGTCAATTCAAAAAGTCATACTCACTATACTCTACCATAGTGGGGATAGAATTACCCACAGCTAAGTCATTGAATTTTGTGATTTTAGAAGACCTAAAGCCTAAATCTGATTTACTAGCATTATTATACCAAAATAAATTTCCACTTATCAGTGCACTGCTGCGGAGAGTGCTATTTGCAAAATTTTCCGTGAAGATACGTGCGCCGGTGAAATTTGCACCAGTAGTTGATAAATCAGCAGGTACCGAATATTTAAATTGGGAGGACGAATTAGTGCATTGGGTTTCATTAACGGCTTCGGAACGAACTAAATTCCTATAGCGAGTATCGCCATTTTGCGATGACTCGATTGTACCCTTTAAGGACATGTCCGGTTTTGAAGAGGACGAACCGATACTATCGGGTAGTGTTTTCTCGGGAATCAATGTACCAAAGAGGGCGTCTAAGGATTTAGGGTCTAGTAAAGTAGTACCGTTATTTATTACTGAATTGATAGAGGAGTATTCGTGTTGCCTTCTAATACCGTAGGACAGGCTATCGGACAGGGATAAATCAGACATGTATAAGTTATGCAGCTTATTGTAGCGAAGAGTAAAATCTTCAGGAGTATTAAAAAGGTTAGCGGTGTTAATCTTTGACGATGATTGTACTTTCTTAAAGGCGCTAGAGTCTAGAATTGTAGATGATCCGATAGAATTAAAATTAATAAAGTTAGATATGGACTTATTTTCGGAAGGAGAGAGCAATATATGTGCGGGTGCTGACGTGAGTTTAGGGTTATTTGCAAGTCTAGCAGTTTTTCAAGTATGGCCCAGTGCTTCTGTTTTCTCGGAAGCCCTAGAATACTTTAGAGAGTTACCTGTCACTGCGGCGTAAGTAGGATTTACGCTATAGTTTAGATCAATGTTTTTAGGGAAGAAATATTCTCAACCTCACTGGTATGCACGAATACCTACCACGATTTCACCGGTACCAAACCCGTCATAATAATCAGTAGCATCAACAGATTCACTAATTAGAATACTTATAGCCCATGAAACAGGTACACAGGCGGTAATAAGATCAGCACATTTAGATCGACTCACACCACGAGTCTCACGCTTAGGCCTCTTACGGGGATTACAAGCATGTACAGTGTTAATAAAAGTTATAAAGAATAACATTACGAGTGAGATAAAAAAGAACCATAGTCAGTGTTGATAGTGAAGTATGTGAATAAATCAGAGTTGTTCGTGGTTGAATGAGGGGGAAGCGATAAAAGGTTCGGGGTAGTATAGCTTAGTGCTAGGAAGATGTATGAAATCGTACAGAGAGTTGTCAATATTTATCGAAATGACTTCGAATATTTCAAGAGTTCTTGTGTGTTTAGGGAACATTTCTATTAGGCCGTAAGGTTCGGTCTTGGGAGGCGTTAAAACGTGTATCTCTTCGGAAATGGACGAACTAACGTCGAAGAGGTTTGTATCAGCTAAAAGCTGAAAAAAGTCGAGGAAAGGGTTTTTTTTCGACAGGAAATCTGATACGTTCTGAATAACAATACAATACTCATTTTGTGATATTTCTCAGTTTCACAGAGTAAAATTGCGTGTATAAGTATTTAAATAGTGACTGGTTACCACGAAAAGGTAGATGTCTAATGTATCGTTGTAAAAGCAGTCTAGAATTAATGCGGGTGATATGAAAGACGTGAGTCCTTCTAACATTGGTTCACTTACCTGGGTAAGAGACGATGTCTTGTTCAAATTTGCCATGTTTGATGCGGACGACATAAGGTATTATATTTGTTATTTAGACACTTTTAGTGCAGAGTTTACATACGTCGACTCTTTATAACCCGATGTCGTAGTATATAACCTCACATATAAAGGTAATAAGTCACTGGTTAATACGTCTACACTTGCGGAAGTGATACTAGTGTTGGGTGAAAGAGAATCGGAATTTATAGTTTGTCCAATCAAACCTGTATGACTGAAAACTACACCCTCTAAACTCTCCAAATCCCTAAAAAGTGTTTGGGTAGGGTAAGGAGCTTTCGAGTTTCAACCGACTAAGTTATTAGGTAACAAGTCGAAACTACGCGAGGTAGTTACGGCAGACTGATCCACCATAAAGATGAATCGTTTAGTGAAAAACTCATAACTGTCTTCTATAAAGCTGTAGTTGCGTTGTTTTAGGAGGGAACCATTATTGTTTGCGGCAATAAATGTGTTATTCCATAACTTGTCGGTAGAAAATTCCGAGGAGACTATTGAACTGTTTATGAGTTTTTTTGACTCTAAAAAACTGTTACTAGTGTCGGGTAAATTTCTAAAAACTGGCGAATTTTTTAAAAGTCACCTGTCCTGTTTAGCCGAGTGTAGGGCATCTTTAGCCACCGACTGCACACTAATGGTATCGGTGTCGGCAAAAATAAGACCCAACTCGCCCGGTGTAATATTTAGGTACATTAAATCCCGTAACATACCACCATTAAGGTTTAAAGAGTTGTTACGTACAGTTTTTTCCAACTGCAAAGCATCGGAATTACTCGATAGGTATCTCTTATTGGACAGAAGTGACATATTTAGTTGGTCAACAAAAGGAAGCGAGTGGGTATTAATTAAGGAGGAGTCACTAACATATAGATGGTTCAAAGTTACAGAATGATTAACTAGATCAAGCTGGTTTTTAAGTTCATAGGAGTTTTTTATAAGTAGTAGGTCGGGAGTAACGTACTCAGTATCATCTGAAAAATTTAATAATGAGCCGCTAACCGATGCAGGTACAGGCAGTTGACGGTTTATACTATTATCAAGGCTAGGCGCATACCCTCTGATATACGTCGCTACTGAAGAGTAAACTAGGGATGCTGATAGCCCAAAAATAAAGACTACGTCCCTAAGCCAGTCGTATATACCCAATCGAATAAGTCAATAGCTCTTAACTAAGGATAGGTCAATAGCACCCACAACGAGTCAAATTAGTAAAGGGAGGATAAATAACCCTAAAAGCATTAATGCGTACTGAGACGTAAGGGCTTTTTTAGTATTTTGTACTTTTAAGTCAGTTCATTTGGAGTTACGGAACACATTTCCGAGGTTAGTAAGGGTTCGGTTACTTTTAGTGTTACGCTCGAAAAAGAACTTTAACAGTGACGAAGGGTAGTTTTTTAGTTTATGATTATTCATATAACTGGATAAAAAAAAATTAACTAGTTTATCAACGTATCGGATAGAGTTATAGTATATATAACTGTCTACTAAAGTTTAAACACGTACTAGGCTAAGGTAAACCATAGTACGATTAGTACTAAAACTAATAGGAAAATGAAATTAAGTCGTTTCCGTAAAATAAATAAAATAGACTCGGGCATAGAGTAATAAATAATATGGCGGAACTGGCTTTTGAAGATGTTACGGTTGTTTCAAGCGTTTTTCAAGAGCTAACGGCAGGGTTCGAACCTACAACCTGCTAAGTATGAATCAACAGCTCTACCAATTGAGCTACGTTAGCGTTAAGCGGGCATTAAGGATTATCGGGTTGAGGACTTACCCCAAACCTTTACCACACCTGCTGTGTTTTGTTGACGTAAGAAGTTTTGCTGCTTAATAAAAAAGTTGGTGTCTATAGATGAGAGTATATCGAGGTTTACAATCTGCGAGTAGTTTAAAAAGTTAAACACTCGGTGTATTATAAAGCACATTAGTATAGCGGCTAATAAACCAAATAATAAACTAAAGTTGACTACAAAGAACTCGAAACTATTTAGCACGAAATAGGAGTCACGTAGTAGATTTAATTCTGTGACTTCATGGGAATTATATACAAAGTAGTAATCCAGATGAGATATCCTAAAAAATCAGGTTTTTAACAAATCCCTATAATAGTGAGTGTCTGCAAAGGAGGGTAGGTAGTAAAAAATAGACACTATCCATACATAAAAATTTATGAGTAGGAAAAAATACCTTGACGATAAGTTTATTTGTGACTTTTGATAAAGGAACGAGGTAAAGTGCAGTATAAATATAAAAAACACTAGACCGACTCCAAGATCTATAACTCATAAAAATCCGACGTAAACGTCTATATCGTTTAGTAGTAATAATCCACCCAGGAGGACAAGATATATCCCACCGGTATATAGAAGTACTAACAGGTTAGAACCTGTCGAATAAAATATCAGAGAGGAGAGGATTAAGACTTCCAGGATCATTAAATCATTAAATATCAAGTATATATTTCTAGAGTAAAACCTTGAATAGTGTTTTGAGTTTACGACGTTTTAGGGTTTTAGTGATGGGGCCGTTTAAGAATTTAGATTTAGGATCCTGTTTCTTACGTATTATAAAACCACAATTATCACCAATAAAAGACACGGACCGGTCCTTCGATATAGACATTTTATTACTACGGACGATCCATGATCGACATATATCACCTTTTAGGCTATAACGGTATTTAAAACCTTTGTACTCTTGCCTAGGAGGCTCAACTACTCGTGCCGATCCTTTTACGAAAAATCCAGGATAAGTAACACGTCTTTTTCAGCCCTTGTAGAGGTGGAATATTCGGATTCACCTGATATTGGTGTTATCGGTTATATACATTCAAGATTGTTTCTGTAACAAGTATATATGCTTACTTAAATTTCGCATATACTAATGCGAGCTAATGGGAATTGCACCCACGTGGTATCGGTTATGAGCCGGACCAAGGACTACCTAAAAGCTCGTTTATAATAAGAACTAAACATTACATTTGTAAGGTCTCAAAGATTTTACAATCAGTTCGACCCTATTATGTTTTAAAAAATCGTAGTCTTCGATTTGTTTTTAGGAAAAAACATTAGGTAGGCTTCTTACTTTAAATACATTTCAGTAATTATCCGATCGCGATTTAGCTTAGCAACTTGCTTTGTTCAAAACAATTACTCTACCATAGATCGCTCTATCCCAGTCCTCTCGTACTAAGGCAAGAGCCTAACTTTTTTCATCTCAATAGCAGATAGGGACCAAACTGTCTCACGACGTTCTGAACCCAGCTCACGTACCATTTTAACGGCAGAACAGGCCGACCCTTGGAAGATTGTTCTCAACCAGGATATGATGAGCCGACATCGAGGTGCCAATCAACTCCGTCGATGGGAACTCTTGGGAGTCATTAGCCTGTTATCCCCGGCGTACCTTTTATTCGTTAATCGATAAGCACATCAATACGCACTATCGGGTCACTATGGCAGGCAAAAAAAACATTTACCCTCCTAAAATCTGTAGATTTTAAAATCAGACTAACTTTAATTCATTATAATAATCACACGGCACACGCGTTTTAGAAAGCCTTTGCACACCTCCGTTACTTTTTAGGAGGCCACCGCCCCAGTGAAACTAGCATCCTTGCAATTTTAGGCAAAAATTCATTTTAAAAGCCCTACGATAAAGATTTTTATAACATCGGTAATCGGAGTTTAATGTCCTCCCGAAGTTTATAGAAACGCTTTAGCAATACAAGGTTCTAGTAAAGGTGCACGGGGTCTTTCCGTCCCGCTATTCAGTCTAGGCATTTTCACCTAGTATTCGGGTTCACTAGATTATAGTTGGAGACAGTGGGGCAGTCGTTACACCATTCATGCAGGACGGAACTTACCCGCCGATGAATTTCGCTACCTTCGGACCGTCAGAGTTACAGCCGCCGCTTACTCCAGCTTGAACCAATAGGCAGTACCTATAATTCTTAACTATCAAGCGCTAGGCAGGTGTCAGACTTTATACATCATTATTAAATTTTGCAAAGTCCTGTGTTTTTGATAAACAGTCGCCGCCCCTTATTTCTTGAAACTTTAAAGAGTTAAAGCCCCCCTTCTCCAGACGTTACAGGGTCAATTTGCCGAGTTCCTTCAACTATATTCTTCTACCACCTTAGTATACTCTACCTATCCACTAGTGTCAGATTTAATACGTTTGCATAGAAATTTATGTTTAAAGTTCCATGGGCACGAGGTTTTTAAATTCGTGCGTTACTGATATATTTCTAGTCACTAAGGCACCGGAAGGAGTTGAGCTAAATTACCCCGCCGATACATCAGAGAGTCGAATCAGAGGCCAGCTCATCAAACATACGACATTAGTCTTTTTCTAAGAGAACGCATAATGCCATCTAGGTTTTACCTTTAGATATGAAACTCTAGAATTTACGGTGATTATGATGATCACAATTTTACGTTACTATCACTAATATAATTAAAACTGATTTCTCGAATCAATCTCGCAATTAATCTTAATCGAAATACAGAAAACTCCACTACCAAATATTATATTTCCGCAGCTTCGGCTAATAATTTAATACCTCTACATTCTCGGATTATACATAAGAGGGCATATATTATCGTTATGCCATATTAACTTAGTGAGCTTTTACTCTTTCTTTAATGAATGGCTGCTTCCAAGCCTATCCCCTAAGTAATTTCTCATGTTTAAACCTTCTTACTCAACTATTATTGGGTGCCTTATCCAACGGTCTGGGCTGTTTCCCTCTTGACATATCACCTTTGCGCGAATACGTCTGAATTTCTGTATAAAAATAACTACATTAAAAGTTTCTAAAAACGTGGTATAATATTAAATCAACATGTCTGAAGATTACTTAACCTTAGTTATAAAATCACAGAACCACTACTAAGATAGTTTTCGTGGAGAACCAGCTATCACTAAACTTGAATGGCCTTTCACCCCTAATTACAAGTCATCTCAGAATTATGCAACAGTCATGAGTTCGGCCCTCAGAAATTTCATCAGCCTGCTCATAATTAGATCGTTTAGCTTCGGGTCTAATACAGCTAACTGTAAGCATGTTAATTATGCCTCAATGTATCGAAGCTTGCTAGGTGTATTAACTCATTAGTCCATTATGCAAAAGGTACGTTATAGCAAAAGCGTTAACAGTTCATACATTAAGTTTCAGTAATATTTCATTTCCGATAATCGATCAATTTTCACCCCTTCATTCACATTACTGTTTACTATCGAAACTAGGATTTATTTAGCCTTAGAAGTTGATCCTCCTATATTCGACCACATAAGTACATTTTGTAGTTTACTCAATTTCTCGACAAGTCAAAACACTATTTGGGGGGGGTTATTGGCAGCACGCACAAGTGACCGAGGAACTACTTAAACATTCTGAAGATGAGAACCAGTATCGATCGATAAAAAGATACGATATGCCTCAATCTTATAATGTCAAAAAAACTACGGCTTGAGCTAGAAGTGACTAATAACGGCCTTATGGAGAACCCTATAAAAACTGCGTACATGAAAAGGTAGTAAAAATCACCTGAGTCTACTAACTCAAAACCAAATTTTTCCGAAACTAAAAAACCCAGGAGTCCCGCGAATAGGGCAGCTACTCCCCCAGATACAATATCGAACGCGGGAGATCTAGAGTACTTTAGTTTAGTATATAGCCTCTCTTTTCTTAAAAAGTTGATATTGGAGAGGTTTAGAAGAGGGTTGATATTGTTAGGGTAGGCGGATCCTAACTTACTATACTCCTTTACGAGATTTTCAAAAAATTCAGATTTATAAGATAGATTAAACTTTTTTTTAGAAAAAATACCAGTACTTGAAAATGATTCACTTCGAGCAAGTTTAGCTAGCAGGAAAGAGTTATCCAAAAATAGAGGCTTTTCGGATTGCTTTAGTAAATTTACTGCCCATTTATATGAGGAGTTAGAGGTTTTTGATGATGAGAAGTCTAGAACTATATGATTAGGTAATCGCATATATTATTGTTTTTGGGAATAGTGGGATTCGAACCCACAACCAATAGATTAAAAGTCTACTGCTCTACCATTGAGCTATATTCCCTATATTAATTTGTTAATTCGGTTTAATAGGGGCTGTTGGGGGGTTTTACGCCCCAAGCACCTAGGAAAGCTCTTATTAAGTATCGACTTTAAGAAAAAGGCAGTCTCGGCTAATTTACAGGCAAAGTTAACGTCGCCGGTTAGAGAGAATAATCGTAATGCAACACCTGCACTAGCGCACGTTAAGTCGACACCACCGTTTACGTTGTATGGGGCAGACCTAACTACGGCGTATTGTACAGATGAAACACTTTTAATGGGGTTAATTTTTTTAAAAGGGGTTTTAGTTTTTTTTTTCGAAACATTTCATGTTCTAAGGAAAAAATTTACAGGTAACAATTATAGATTTGAATAAAAACTGTGTCACTGGGATTTAACTTGGTGAAACTTATACTGCTCAACTGACTTACGAACAAGTGATATAAAGTTTATGAAAAAAAGCTGTGTATGGAGACTATCACTGGAGGTTGGTATTGAAATATCAAGGGAGTTAATACTGTAGTTAATAGGTACGAGACCTATAGAAAACATACCAGCCCTTTGAATGTAGTAACTCGTTTTTTTATGAAAGTTGATATCTACAACAAATGCGAGATTGTAACCCTCTAAACGGAACTTATAAAAAATTAACCAACCTTGGTTAAATATTTTGATGGGTTTAAGGAAAAGAAAAGGGCTTATATACCTTCATGTAGACTTAATATGTGTTGAGGAGTTCCAGTTCAAAGCACTTATCTCCTTTTTAAAAAAAATATTACCGAAGTAGAGCATCCGCAGTTTAAAAAAGAATACATTAAACAGTAGATAGTAAAGACGCCTTCACCTCGTGAAAAACTTACCCAAGTTCAGATAAACAAGGTTTGAGTGGTTATTTTGTATAAAAAACGGAGTTCATGACGGGTGGGTACGAAGAACATGGCTGGAGGTTGTAAGGTTTGTCAAAATAAAACCTTTAAATACAGCTAACAATTCTTTTTCAAAAATTACAGGAGTAAGGGAAGACTTCTGCGAGTTACGAACGTCGAGTTTAGGTAGGAGATAGAGAGATTTATGCTCTAATTTTCGAGGCTTATAGTTAAAAAGACGGGAATAGCTGGATACGTGTACCGAATTGAATAGAGCGTGTAGGCTTCGGACGTCGGCCCTACACTGTGATAAAAGCGCAAAGGAGGTTACAAGTCAATGAATTTTTAGGAGGGGAAGTCTGGAGTTAATAGGGTCTAATTTTATAAAGGATGTTTGTGGTTTTACGGGGATAGATTTAGTCATTATTTTTTTAAATTTGTAGTTAGTGATAGGGTGGATAGAGGGAATCGAACCTTCAACCTTTAGGCTCACAACCTACTGCTCTACCAATTAAGCTATACCCACCTTTAATTTAGACTAAAACGTAGAATACGAGTACTAGTACGGGGAACACAGAATTTAAAGAACTGTTACGCATATAATTGTAGTTATATGAGTAGTTGAAATTCAGTAAGAAGGAGACCGCACACGCAGTTAAAAAATATATGTAAATATTAATATGCTGCGATAGTTGTACGGGTGTGGTTGTTAAGAAAAAAATTATATGCTGTTTTAGCGTAAAAAACGAAGAAGACGTTATTGTATCAACAAGGGAGGTGTAATTAAAAACAAGTAGCAGGAGGGTTTCTCCGAAAAAGAAGAAGAATACCCAGAAGGACAGTAAGAGGTAGGAAGTTAGGCGGGAAGTTATCACAGTAAACTGGTAACGTGTCGTAGTATCAACTACGGTAGTGGGGGAGGTGCTATTATAAGTGAGGGACGAGGTGTTAAACCTCGAATCAAAATCCCAAGCGCCCGAGTAAGCAGCGATCGTACCTTTCTTGGGACCGAACATAACAATAAAGGCCAATATAAACATATATATAGGTGTAAAAAAAAAACTAACTAATCAACATCCGCGAACAAATAATGTAATAAAGTCGTCGCGTAGTAGCTGGAACAATAAAAATTCTTTACCTAAAAATCCAGCACTATACGGCAGACCAGCTAAATTAAAACAGACGCCGAAAAGAAGTGCGGCTATGTCAAATGAATACAGGTATGCTCCACCCATCTGACGCATGTCGGTATTACCGCTAAAAAAATGGACGACATACCCAACAAGAATAAATAGGAAGGCTTTGTTAAGTGCGTGGATTATTAGATAAATTAGAACTTCCTCGTAACAACAAAAACCACAACCACAAACTAGATATCCAATCTGGGATATTGTAGAATAGGCGACTAACTTCTTAATGTCATTCTGGAATGTTGCAGTAATAGAGGCGAATGAAAGTGTAAGGGCCCCAAGAACAGCTAAGTAGTAGTTCGTAAAGACAGTAAATTCGAAAAGAACCGAAAACCTAATCACTAGAAAGATTCCTGCGACAACTAAGGTAGAGGAGTGTATTAGGGCTGAGGCAGGAGTGGGCGCCTCCATAGCATCAGGTAACCAAACATGGAAAAAAAACTGAGCCGCCTTTATAATACCCGAGGTCACTAAGCAGAACGAGAACAACGTTATAAAGTGTATGGCAGTTGAGCCAAAGAATAAGTAGTGAAATGTGTAAAACGGTGTCTGTAGAAAGATTAATGAGAGGTCGGTGGTATTAAATACGTTAACGGTTAATATGAAGGATACGAACATAAACATGTCGCTTATTCGCGAAAACATAAATGTCTTCAAAGCTGCTTTTATGGTATAGATACGCGTCGAGTAAAAATTAACAAGTAGTAGAGAAAAAAGGCCTATGCATTCTCACGAGAATAAGATTAGGAAGTAGTCGTAACAGAAGAATAAAAAAACGACACTAGTCGCAAAAAGATTCAATAAATAGAGGAGCCTGTTTATAAAAGCCTCACGATACATGTATTCGACCCCGAAATAAAGAGCAAACATAGTAAGTGTTAATACTAGTATGGATGCTACTAGTGCTAGAGGATCTACACAGAATACTAAATGGGAATCTATAAGATCCAAACAGAAAAATCAGCGGCCAAAGTCAACAAAGGCATAGCTACCGGTAATCATTGTGCGATATAACTCTATTATAGAGAGTAACAGTACGGATGAGAACGATATTATAGAGGCATAAAAAGTTCCTATGGGACCTAACCACCTTTTAAACAAGAATATGAATAGGCAGTGTACTATTAGTGCTGCAGGAGCGAATGATATTAATGTAAATACGTTTATAGTTAAACTCATAACTTATTGGTGATGACAGGTACCTTACCTAAATTAGTACCTCCGAACTTTAAAATAGAAGCAATTAAGAAACATGTAAACGTTAAGGTCGTACTTAACAAAAACAAAGCCGTGTTTTAATTGAAAAAAGTTTAATTTCGCTAAATATGAGCCGGTGACTAACATTATTATATATAATATAAACGGGTCGAAAACACGCTTATGTAGCGAAAAATGGACAATTTCAACAGGTCTAGCGTATAGATGTGAGATTCTGTTAGGTACAGTTATAGCGTAGTGGGAGTCTATAGATTTGTAAAGTAAGTCTATACTTCAGTGCATATAACTCATCGTTAATGAGTTAGTATAGATTCCCATTTTTTTAAAATATAACTTTTTAAAAGTATATCAAAATTTCTTAGTAAACTGTGTATCGAAGAATAGCTTATTAAAGCCGTTCACATACGTAAAACGGTAACTGAATAGCCCGTAAGACGTTGTTATCTTTATGAAGAAGGTTAATATATCCGAACTAGAGTATTTTATTGCGGTGCGGTATCGCACAGTTTTTATCAAAAATGGTTGATATCTGAAAAAGTTTTGTAATGCAAAGCCTATCACGAATTATTTTAAGAATCCCATAATGCTACAATTCTACCTTAGACTATTTTGGTGATTTTTCTAAAAAATAATTCGTTTTTTTTTTAAGTAGTGTGCGACTGCAAAAAACTTACTTAGGGATAGTAATGAGAGTAGGAGTATAAGAGAGTTGTCTAACACAGATATGGCAAATAGTCTCCCAAAGATACCATTCATCAGTGCTTGTGACGATCCAGAACACGAACCAGAGGAATTGAACGGATTGGTGTCAGATGAGGTTGAGGTTGAGAAGAGGTTTAGGTCTGACAGACTAGGATGGTTTATAGAAAAAGTGCCTAACCTGTGTTCAAGCACCGTCGCAGAATATGAAACCGAACTTAGGTATAAATACCCACTGACACTCTCCATAGAGATTGTCATGCTCTCAATAAAGCCGTACCATAACGTGTCTACTTTCATAGAAACAATAAATGTGGACATGATAAGTAGATAGTACGTGTAGTGTAGGTTATTTACCAGGTTTGTCGGGCGAGTAAAAAGTATTAAAGGTATGCACGGTAAACCCAGCGATCAAAACAAGAAAAAGTAGGTAGATACTAGTATTGATGAGGTTGGAGAAAAAAAATATACAAAAAATATTACAAGACCTAGTAGATTTATGTATGTTATCGATAAGGGGGCGGCTAACCAATTTACACCTCACGTATTCCAGATAAAATCGTTTATAAGAGGATTCAAACTATATAATATCTCGAGAGCGAGAACTATTAATATCGTGGAGCCTAAATAAGACCTGGTTGGTTGGAGGTAATAATAGGGCCGCAACAAGTAGATTGTCGTTTTTGGTACGTATAGAGTTAATTTTTTGGAAAAAGAGACTATGACTAGGATTAGGTAAATTATAACTATATAGTATACTGCTAGAGGATCCACTAGTTGATTGCTTTTTATACCAAAGTTATGTGACACCAGACTAAAGTTAAGTTGTATGAAGCAGTAAAATGCTCCCAACAAAGCAACAACTACGACTGTTGTGTTGAGGTAATTAGGTACTAGGTGGAAACCTGAACGGCTATGAATGAACAAAAGAGTGGTCAACCCCAACATCATACCAAAGACTTCGGATGAGTCCCAATTCCATCAACCGCCTCAAGAACCCTCCTGCACAGCTCATCAACTACCAAGGAATAAAGTAAAAAATATTAATCATATTATTATATAGGACTTCGTGACCGAACCTAAGTACCACCCACGGAGCTCGTAATGTGACGGGCGTTTTAGTGCTGAAGACGACGCGACCAAAAACACAAGTATCGACGCGATTACAGAGTAAAGTAGTAGAGGATGATATTTGTTTATGCTATTCGTAAGTAGGGGGTTAACTAAAGTACTTCGTGTAAGTACCGTGTCTACAAGAGTATTTAGGTGAAAGTAGTCTAAATGCTCAAACAATAATGAGGATATAAGAAGTACGTAGATTATTGGGTAGATTTTCGACGAAAAAATACCAAGAAAAAACGTACCAAAATATACTAATAGTAGTATAAAAATGGGTATATACCAGAAAGTAGTTCAGTAGTAGAAGTAGTTACTTGAAAAAAAATCGCCCGGAAACGACCTAGAAAAAAAATCATAAAAAGTTGTGTAGCCCTCAACTAGGTAGAAGGGGGTTATGAGTAGGGTTAGTACACCTAAGGTGTTTAATATCTTATTAAAAGTAGAGTAAAAATTAAGTAACAAACGGTCCGACATATACGTACCAGGTGTTTAAATGATCTATGTAAGCTATTCGATCGTACGTCGAGTATACCGTATAGTTTACTTGCAGGTTAGGCACAAGGTACCTAAAGCCAAAAATCACTGCAGGCATTAAATAGAGCAAAGAATGAGGTTGTATCGTGGTACGATACAAAGAACGCCGGAAGGAGGGTAAGTAGGTTGAGCGAGTATCAACCTCCAAAGAAAAACAGTATGAAATGGATTGCGGAAATTATGAGGTGTAGGTACTCGCAAAGAAAAAACATTAGCATCATAGGACCGTTGTATTCTGTTGCGTAACCGGCAACTACTTCTGACTCGGTCTCAGCATGGTCGAACGGTGCGCGCTTGGACTCTAAGAAAAGAACTACAATAAAAGCTGAGGCTGCAGGAGCATACAATCAGAGGTATCAATAGTTTATCTGATTCAGTACGAAGTCGTGAAAGTTGGGCGACTGGGATGTGAAAACTAGTAACGAGTAGAGTATTGTAATAAAGATATCGAGGGATATAACATGTACGAGTCCGCGGACTGTAGATATTATAGCGTATCTAGACTGACTAAGTAATCCGACTATTGAGAAGAATATGTTGGAGAATAGTATTAGTATTAGGTGGTAAAGTATCATTGAGTCGACCGAGTCGACTAAGAACATACTAGGCCCTCATACAAAATTTAAGGAAAACATTAACTGTACAGTAAATAGTAATGATAGAAATACGGGTGCCATGGTAGTCGTGGGTCTTGGTATAAGGAATACTTCCTTAGTCAACATCTTAAACAGATCTGCTAAAATTTGAAGGGCGCCGTTTCGGCCCATTAAGGTAGGTCCCATACGTCTCTGTGCGAATGATAATAATTTTCTCTCTAAAAGGACAACAAATAATGTGAGTAGTACAACCAATAAGGATGATAATAGTGCTAATTCGTGCAAAATCTAAAATAAGTACTAGGCTAACAGTACGGATATTAAGAGTATGAGTATTATGTATAATGAAAAGTAAAGAAACAGCACAGAAGATAACATGCTAGAGGTATTTGAGGACTCAAATATGCTGGAACTGTGGCTAGGTCAAATTAGTATATCGTTATACAGACGTACTACTGCCTCAAAAACTACCCTTTCGCTGAATAAGAACCCGGTATATATTACGTATTGTCTGATTCAGGCATCAACAGTTTTTTTTTGTAAAAAATCAAAGAGGAAACCGTCGTTTCAGATGTTCTCACTGCGAGGGTAGAAAAGGGTTAGGAATGAGGAGTTCCTTAAAACACGTACTCACGAAAAGTCAAAGAATGTATATAGATTACTGGTGGCTATGTTAAGTAGGGATTGCATTTTAAGTGTCAAGAGTTATACGGAAATATAACTGTTTAAGAGAGTTATACGCGGAATTACTTCCTTATTAAACGCAGGTTTAAGGTATACCTACGTTTAAGGGTTTGTGTGAATTGGAAAATATAGTGGTCTAATGCATCTAAATGATGAATAAATCATATTAGGTACAAGTAACCGAATTGGTAGGAGAACTTCACTCAAGGATTACCAACATAACCCCCTTCAGGTTCATAATAATAACGTCCACAAGGTAGCATACTGGCAGAACAGTATAGAGACATCATAAACAGTATAAAGAAGGTAGTCTGTAGCAGAGAATTTTGCATAGGTATAACAGACAAGTACCTGTTATAGGGGTTGTAGAACGAGTTTATTACCGGTAAAAATGCTAGTAGCACTAGTCAAAGAACAAACCACATTAAACCTTCATAATGCGTAGGTGATATAGTTAATATTCCCATAAAGGGTCTAAAATATCAGTGGGGGGCAACACCATAGAAACGGATCTCATCAAGTTCTGAGATATTTCATCTCTCGAAAAAGAAATAGTTAACCGTTCCTCCGTCAAAGTGGTGCATGAAGAAGTAAGTAAATACAAATATAGTTCAGTATCAAGCGTCTTGAATTTCTTTTAAGAAAGCGTCGTAGAATCACGAGACGTATGATCCTGACTTATCTTCATAAGTTTGTTCACCACTGTCAGCGTCTCAGGATTCGTGACAGAACAGGATATGGAGTTTAACTAGATAAAGGTAATATCAGGGGGTGAAATAATGGAGTACCATAAATCTTGTTAGTTGATCGGTGTTCAGGTGCTTATTAGTAAACATGATATAATAAGTCTTATAGGTATTATTAAAGACGGATCAAAAAATATTTGCTACTATAGTAAGTGTAACGTCACTTAAATGAGTTGCACTTAGGGAGATACCTAAGGCAATAATATAGTGGAACCAAAAAAACGCGTAACCACCCAATAGTCAACCATCAGATTCAGAAGTTACGTAGTTTTTTAGGTAAATTTTTTTTAAAATATGCATATACGATAGTAGCATAATTGAGTCTACACCACGTAAGTGCATTCAGAAAACTTCAGCACCAAAGCGAGTATCGTTAAACATTTCTTCACGGAGTTCTACAACTAGTCCGGGTTCGGGGATGTAATATCAGCCTAGGAAAAATCCTGATAGTAACTGCATAACGATACAAAGTAGGAGCATAAAACCGATTACAGATGTAACACTGGAGAACGGTAGAACCAACTTATTAACATAAAAATTCAGGTAGGAGAATATCATTGACGACAGTGAAATTAAATTTCAGCTTCAGTTAGTAACTGCGTCGATATTTTGAAAACTAGAGTGATAACCTCAAAGAGCTCTTCTAAAATTTCTTCCTTCTAACATAAAATATTATCCCGAGGTTACTCCTGTCAAAGTAAAGCATGTCTCTCATAGTCAACATTTAGGCTTATAAGAAACACTATGAAAAAAAGCATTATAATGACAATGTCGTAGAGCCCAGTAAAGATGAAGCCCGAGGCGTACGGAAAAAGAAAAATTAGTTCGATATCGTATAGTAAAAAGAATACACAGATTAGTAAAAATTGGATTGATATTTTGATCGGACGCTGCTCATAAGGCCTAAAACCGCATTCATAAAAATCGCGCCTTGCTGATTTAAGAAGACCATACTTCCTTAGAGTATCCCTAAAGGTTAATACATTAATTGCGTTGTAAACGATTACAGATAGTATAGACACTGATATACAAATTAAAAATACTTCGAAGTCCCCCATTAGGTATTAATATTATAAAAAGAAGCAGAGTAAGAGTAGCAAGGTTACTACTTGTGCAGGAAAAATATTTTTTTTGAGGAAGTATATAACGTGGTAGTTTAGTACTTCGGTAGATATGTACGATGTGGCTACTTTTTGTAATTTTTGTAGTTTAGTTAGGATAGAAAAAAATACCATAGTTTATTAAAAAAGGGTATGTTACCTGTAGGAGCTCACTTTACCAACTTTCTTGTAGATAACTTGCTTACTGAATCTTACACCCCGACCCGTAAATATATTTATGGGTCGCATGTACTTTATAGATCTCGAAGCTTTTATAACATCTGTGTGCAGTAGACCAAACACCAGTATATGTGTTTTACTTAAAAAAATTACGGAGACAAAATAGGCGTAGACGTACAGCCTGTGAGAGTGTCCGAATTGGGGCGTAATTGTTTGGCGCTTATTCTTAAAAATATAATAACCTTTACCCTTAAACCTAAGCTTTATAAAAAATGGTCGATTGAATGCGTCAAAAACTCTCTGAAAAGTGCGTCAGTATAGCGGGGTGAAACTGCTCATATAAGGCAAGTTTATAGATATTGACTTCATGTTAGCATCTACGTGCGGAGGATACTTACTTTGAGGTAAGGACAGGGAGAAATAGTAAGTATCTGAGTATATATAGGCCGATTTCATCAGGGAGGTATTATCACCTATTATTATAAAGTCTCAACCGGTGGGGGCTATGAACGTGTAGGACTTATACCCAAGTCTTTTTCTAAAAATTTTTGGGAACATAAGCTTACGCTGTTTTGTATTAAAAACTCGGTTTGAGTTTACTTGTGTGTTGGTAAGTAGGGGTTTGCGTATACCATAAAAAACCATTAAGTATTGATATATTACTACCTCGTAACTGTTCTATAACTCTCCGCAAGAGTAAATCGACAGTTGCGATAGACGTAGTTGTGCGAGAACTTTTTAACCCTTCAAACTCAAGTTTTTCTATGGGAAAATATAAAGTTTCGCAAAAGCGACATCAGCCTGTCGGGTAATGTGCGTCCGGGTGTTATGCGAAGCTCTTTCATTATTCATGACATAGCGAGTTGGGGTCGCTTATATTGGGTAACGTATTTTCATATAAATGTGTACTTACCTGATCTACCACGCGTATTTTTAAAAATTTGCTTGTCCACCTTATAAATGTAGAAACAGAATACTGGGAGTAAGTCATGTATGTTTTGAAAAAGTATACGATGGTTGTATCAACAAGTTAGAATATCTTTATATAAGGGTCCTTGTGTATTACCGAAGGTTGTCACTTCGTTTTTATCAAAACTGAATTGCTTATAGGACTCCCTTAGCCTTAAATTAGTGAATAGGAGGTAGAAATCTTTCCAGGAGGAAGGTGTTGAGGAAACTAAATCTTTTAGATCCTTAAAGTCCGTATGAAGATTAAATAACGACGTGTTTAATAGGTTTAGTGTGCGGTAACGCATACCTTTACGCATAAAGTAGTTATTAAATTTAATGAACTCTAAATCGTTTACTGATCGCCTAACTGACTTAGTTTTTCTTAAAAAACGGGGCACATCAACACGGTTCTCAGTGAAGAAGGTGTAGAATGATGAGTAATCAATAAAATCGAAGAATTCACGCACATTATATATACCGTATGCGTCCTCAATCTCTTCTATGAATAGAGGTGATTCGGCCACGCCGATACAGTTTTGTGTTTTGTCGACTAGCTGATCATTCTCTAAGGGCATATACTGCAGGAAGTAGTGTTTTGGTGTAGGCATGTCGTAATATCACTCAACGTAGTGGTCCGTGTCGCGTCGTATGATTAGCAAGAGCAAATATTAATTATAAGATAATAATTGCTTATTAGAAACTATAGGGTAGGGTCATGTTCAAAGACTTCAAAAAAAGTACGATAATTGCTTTCGGCCGATTAAGCTTAACGCGTTTTGAGAACTGATTAATCAATAGTGAGGCGCTAGCTCCAGAAGAAATAGGACTATAAGATTTTAGGCGGTTTACGCGCTTTTTAACAGGCTTAAACCAATGTGCCGAAATCAGTAGTCAGCCGTCATATCGCATAAATCACAGTCTCATGGGAAAGTATTCACCGGAGGGTATACGCTTTATAAAAGAGTAGTCAACCCCAAGAGACGAGTTCTTGTAGAAAAATTTACGGAAAAACTTCGAGTTACGATTGTTAAGGTGCGAACGATTTTTAATTTTAGAAAATTTTTGGCCGAAGAAATAGCTAGAGGAGTAAGGCATACGTAATCTATCTAATCCGTAGTTTAAATAGACATCTATAAGATTTTCAAAAAGTCTACTACCGGAAAGATTTTGGGAGAACGAGTGGCCGTGATCCGAGTGCCAATGCTTATACCAAAATTGATTAACTCCGAGTCGGGTGATTACAGGGCTGGATATATTACCGATATTTATAAAAAAAACTCTTAGGTTCTTATAGGGCTATAGTTAAACTATAGGATATAGATGAAACCTGCTACAAAAAATAGTAGGAAAGAAAAACTTTCAACGAAAGCAAAACCTAATGCTGCGTAGTTGAATAGTACTTCTTCGTAGTCAGGGGAATAGGAGATACTTCTCAATAGAGAGGAGAAGATTAGACCGGTTGCAACTGCGCAACCTGCTAAAGGCATAAATACGAGGCTTAGTGCGATAACTTTTGCTGCTTTAATAAATAACATATATTCCTAGTAGAAAAGTCAAACCTGAAAACCCATTACACCGGTAAAAGTGCCTATAGTTTTAGCTTCGTGCAAAACTCTTAGATCAACTTTTGAGTGGGAGGTCTCCCCTATACGGTAAAGTATTGTACGTTTTCGTGAATTTCCTGCAGCAGATATCTTACCCTTAAGTTTAATCTTAAGGCCCTTAACACCGAGTTCGGAGAAAATCGAAATAAAGTAATTATATAGGACGTATCTAAGGAATCTAAAAATTGATCTGGTTCTCCAAAAACTTATACGCAAGATCATAGACTTAAGTCAGCCGGATATAATATTTGGGTCCCTGAGAAAGAAACCTAGATGGAGAATATGCACCGCTTCCTCGAGGAAAAATCTATGCCCTAATTTACGCTCGTAATAAGCCATTCTGGGTAGCCAAAATTTATATCGAACCGCAAATGAATCTGCTACTTGCTGTGCCATAAAAGGATAGAACTGGAAAATTATCTTTCTCCCAAACATAAACTCGCCTAGTCGGACGATATTATCGTAATATCAAGGTATTACTTTTGAAGCAAAGTGGCTATGGACGGCTGAATTTTGAATTTTTTTTGCAAAGACGTAATTAAAGGCTTTGTTAGGGGTAAGGTTAGATATAATTGCGTTTTTTGAAAAAAAACTATAGTCTTCAAGAACGCGCAAAAGGGGAGATTGGTTGCCTGAAACTCCGACAAAACTTTTTAGTAAAATAGGCGACTTCAGCAAGCATACCACTGTGTGCAGTTGCAAACGAGAAGGTATTAAGTTGGTAATGAGTGACGTGGAGTATAGAGGTGCGTCCCCTAATATTAATTTTTTGGGGAAAAAGCTGCCCATGGCTGATCTCACTGAACGAGGTTTAGGGAGTACCGAGAAAAGACCTTTAGAAAAAACATTTATCCTAAGTCTCGAAGAGATCTTTAGTTTGGAGAATTTAAGGAAAAAAAACCTCAAAGTCGCAGAGATATCACGCCTAAGAAATTTTATGTTTAGACGGCGAAAAGATGAGACATGTCGTCTAGATCGCTTTATAAGACGCTTTCGGCGTCTAATAAATTTTCTTCCATGTAAGACCCGGTTAGGGGAGATTTTTTCAAAAAAAACACTACGGGTGCTTTCCTCAGCAAAGAGTCCTACCACCGGAAGTTTTAGAAGATTTTTTAAAAAAAACGACGAGCCGGGAAAAAACATACCGACAGGTGAACTATCGGGTGCAGAAAAAAGGGTAATATTTCGCGAAAAGGCAGCCGCAAAAAGAGGGTTATAAGGCTCAGTTAATCGACTTTTAGACGATCTACGAAGAAAAAAAAGCTCCTTAAAGGGGTCTGTAGAGGGTGAGGCGGCTTGAGATAATATAGGTAGTTTAAAATCAAATGTGGAGGCAAAAGTTAGTATATAGTTTTTATAAAAGTTTTTCAAAGATGTAAAAAGAACGAAATCTAAAAATTCTACCGAACCAGGGAAAATCCCGTTACCTCCGATTATACCCCTAGGGCTGGTGGCAGTTAGTGGGGTTTTACAGTTCGGCAGCAACAAAGTCCTGCTTTCGCCGGCCGCGATTATAGGGGTTAATAGCTTAATCCCAAAAACAGGGCTCGAGTGAAAAAAAGAATTTACGGCTACCTCTGGAGAGGTTAAGAAAGTCACCCCATAGAGCGATATACCGGTAGTTAGATTTAGCCCCGAAAGGGCCCTATACACAGGCTTAACTATCTTAGTAGTATACCGGGACGTTTTACGGGCTTTGGTATAGACAGAAACTGAGCTAAACTTCACTTTCGTGGGGGGGTAGGTTTGTTTTATTGCAGAGCTTAGCCTAAACTTGTTTCGGTTACGACTTGCGGCCAGTCCAATTTTTTTGGAAAAGATTGTGGGGGTAGGGCAGACTGTCATATGCTTTTTAAAAATACAAGAGTAGCAGGAATCGAACCCACGCGTGCGGTGTTGAAGACCGCTGTTCTACCATTAAACTATACCCCTTTGATAGGCAAATTATTCCGTCAAGCAAACATACACACAAAATTTTCGTGAGAAAATTCGGTCTTTATCCGTTAGAAGGGTAAAGAAAATAGACCCTTACGAGGACTTTCACCTCCATATGGTAGCGTTTCCAAACACTTTAGTGGCCCACAACTCTAATAAATTAGTTAAACCCTAAAAACATCCTAAGATGCGCGCTTGGGGCGTCCTAAACCCGACCCTGTAAGGGTTTATTAGTTGAGAAGGGCTTCTAGGTTTTCGCTCACCGCTACTAACCTAATTTCAGTTGATATAAAGTTAGTAGTTAATAAGATGTTTCTATTCACTACTTTTTTTAAATTAATTTTACTATTCAACGCGTTTAAAGAGCTCCTAGTAAATATCGGCCTCTACAACCGCTAAAGCCCTAGTATCAAGGCATCCACTTAATGCAACGCATCTTATTATTATTTCGTATAAAACAAACACTCATATTTAAAAAAAAATTATATGTAATCCAACAACAGGTTCCCCTACCATTACCTTGTTTCAACTTCGCTCAAATTGCCATACCCTCCTTAACTCCCCGTGTCGTACAAAGTATCACGTCCAGAGTATGTACGCGTAAATGTTTCGTGGAAAAACCTAGCAAAAAACAATAGGGCTTTTAAAAAAAATTAAGTGTAAAGTGGTCCTAAAGTCAGTCGCAGAGCACATAGGTAATCGCGTTAGCCTCAGCACCCCTTGGGAGGGTACCTCCGACTAAAACTTTCGCTACATACTCCTTAACGGAATTTTTACAAAAAATAGAAATTATACGACTGAGCAAGTTTCTAGCCGGCACAACTCTTCGAGCGTGATGGGCGGTGTGTGCAAAGTTTGAAAGATCATTCACCGTAACGTGCTGATTTACGATTACTAACGATTCCAACTTCATGTCGGCGAGTTTCAGCCCACAATCCGAACTTCGACGGTTTTTTAAGGTTTGCTTTAGTTTACACTATTGCCTCTTTTTGTATCCGCCCTTGTAGCGCATGTGAAGCCCAACATATATAGACCATAATGACTTGACTTCTCCTTAGCTACCCCAAAATCGATTATAAAATTTTGATTATCAATTTTGTAGTTTTTTCAGTAAATTAAATACAGCTTCGTTACGCAATAATTAAAGTTTCGTTAACAAAAAATGTATTTAAAAATTACATTAAAGGTTTCGTTCGTTGAGTAAATTAATAGAACATTCTACAACACGAGCTGACGACAGCCATGCAGTACCAGTAGAAAACTTCCCGTCACATGCCTCTAGACATTTCAATAAAGTTTTCCGATATGTTGGTAAGGTTAGGCGCGGATTATCGAATTAATCCACACGCTCCACCGTTCAAACAAACTCCCGCCAATCTGTTTAAGTTTAACCTTTGCAGCCTTACTCCCCAAGCGAGGCATTTAAGCGTTAACGTGTACGGAAGGGCTCAAAAGCCTAACATACAATGCCCATTGATTCAAGGTACGAACTATTAGGGTCTCCAATCCTATTCGATACTCGTACTTAAATGGTTCGACGTCGGAGTGCTAGTAGAACGCCGCCGAGGCCTCTGAGGATCCCTGATAACCTCGCAATATTTCATCTCTAGGTTATAAGTATCACGAACTTCCTAGACTCCCTAGTACTAAGGTTTTATTGGTGAATGAATAACGCTTTGGGTTTACGCAATAACTTCTTAGACAGTCTAGCCATACTTTACGCTCAGTAAAGGCTAGTAACGCTCCCCCGTCGAGGTATTACCGCAGCTGCTGGCACCTCGTTAGCCCGGGATTCTAACAAGTGTAATATCAGTATTTTAACCTGCGGACAGACTTTACAACTATCGTAGCCTTCACAACTTAATTAAAAAGTTTATCATCATACGCGTAGTGCTGGTTCAAACTTTCGTTCATTGACCAATATTCTCCACTGCTGCCAACGGTGGGATGTTTTTCAGCTCCCATGCGACTGGACAATCTCACAACCCAGCTAAGAGTCGTCGGTTAGCTCCACAGAATTGCAATATTCTAGGCTAAAACCTACCCTAATACCTAAGTACCGATAAGCGCACGGGCTTTTTCAAAACTTTCATACCCCCCACGCGCAAATACACTGTTAAATAACTAATGAGGCGTTTTCGCGAACCAATTTACTCACCAAGAGCACTCATAAACGATAGTATCGCTCGCAAAACCCGTCCTTATCCCCCATACGGCATTCACGTAGAGGTCACTGAAGTAGGATCGAGAGGTCAGACCTATTAAACCTGAACTGGTAACCAATGGAGGTCACTTAACACTTAAGTAGGATCGAGAGGTCAGACCTATTAAACCTGAGCTGGTAACCAATGGAGGTCACTTAACACTTAAGTAGGATCGAGAGGTCAGACCTATTAAACCTAAATCAGTAACCAATAAGGTAATGAGGCTAATCTACCACGAAGGTAGAGTTAGCCAGGTAAGGACCGCAGAAGTGATCGCAGGCTGTAAAGCCCTAAAGAGTACTTATACGTTTACTGTGCCGGATGATCCGCCGGCTCTCTAAGGAAAACTAGACAATGTTACTATAGTGACCTATATATAGGGGGTTCCGTAAATCAAAGTTTGTTCTAAAGGTCTGTAGCCGCCACGTACCCACCGACTAATTAAAATTAGGTGGTCGGGGTGGTATTTTTTTATGGCCCGACAATTAGGTCACTTAAGATTTTTTTTTCATCAGAAGTTAATCTGGCGGATTAAGTCTTTTATTTACTATCAAAATAATCTTATCGAAAACTGTAAGCATGTTACTCGCCCTTGCACTACTTAGTTTAAACCAAAACTACGTAAAATTTGCATGTGTCAAGACACCGCGCACGCGTTCACTTCGAGCCACAGTCAAACTCATAGAAATTAATTTATGTATAATCCTCAGAAAATATTAACGCTAGTCTATAAGCCTATTAACTTTGACAATTCGTTTAGTGATTTTTCGCTTAACACGACCCCTCTTCTTCACCTTCATGAACGAGTAGGGGCGTGAGCCTAGAAAAATAAAAAAATGGAAGTAAAAGAATTCCCGAAGAACCATCT
>Ga0307979_1000511_pt1 | contig 26516 bp, 18 predicted proteins | sample OrgLakmetage1058_FD_201833 | JGI IMG/M metagenome (GOLD analysis project Ga0307979, IMG submission 201833) | Saline water microbial communities from Organic Lake, Antarctica - #1058 | ecosystem: Environmental > Aquatic > Non-marine Saline and Alkaline > Saline | place: Antarctica: Organic Lake...
CTTCTGCTATTGTTATTGCCATAATGTTTCGATGCTGTTTCGCTTGGAAGATACGCAACAAGTCTTCAAGTAGATCTGTAGACAACAAAGAAGATATTTACGATATTGCCTCGCCATTTTTCGAAGTTTTACATGAAAGCAGTGAATGTGAAATTGGAGCGGAACATATCTATTCGGGAGGTGCTCGAGAAGGCGAGAATGGCAAAATGATGTTGGAATCGGCAAGCTCAGAGGTGACTACAGAATCTCGCGAAATTACGTCTACTTACGGTGCTGACCAAACCTTCGGAAGCAATATAGATCATAGAGGTGATGTGTATGCTCATGATGATGCCTCGCTGGAGAAATTGATGTCACACCTCTGTCGACATGGCCTCGGACGATTGGATTCCTTGATAGTGGCCAAATATTTGTCTGTTAGCTTCGGAGTGCGATTTCAGGCTACTGGAAGAAGCAGATATAGAAAAAACTGCAGATGATCTTAAGCTGCTCAAAATCTCAACGATCAGGCTTCGAATCGCATGGCGATGATTCTTTTCGTTCTGAAGTTTTCAAAATTAGATTTTAATGCACTATAATGTATGTATTTGAAAGGGAAGAGGGTACTCCTATCACTTACAGAATGCTCAATTCTGTTGCATACGTCAAATCAAGATGCTGAGAAAATCTACTAGCAGCGCGAGTTGTGTGGATATTTTTGATTTTTCGATTCCGCATGTGGCGAAGAACGGTGTTTTGGCGCTACTAGCAACTAGCAAGTTGCTACACAGAGTCACAGAGAGATGTGCTTAGTACTTAAACCTTAAAGAAGTAGGGCGGCACTCAGTTATTGGATTGAAGTAGTTTAGATTATTCTATGCCCACCAGTCCAACTCGTTCTGTTCTGGAGGAATTATCGACAGGAATAACCCCTTATTTGTGCTGCTTTTGTGATGTTACTTTGCAATTGGCAAAGGGAAGTCAACAAATAGAATGTGTACGTATTGCAATGCAAAAGGACACTCATACACTGAATGCGCAATGGAATGCGCTATGGAGCTAGGTGCGCCTTATGAAGTCACTCGGAGCTCGAAGGCCGCGAAAATGCCAAACGCGCCCGGTTGATTTCACCATGCCTTCAAAATTGGTAATCTAGGTCCCAGAGCCACACTCAGCCTAGTCATATTTTTTTGGAGGTTTTATCAACAGGCAGCTTTATGCTAATTGTTGACGTCCCTTTGCAACTGGGTATCAATTTAGATTGGGTTCCCTAAAACGAACAACAGTGGGGAGTGGGAGTGTGGCTAGGTGTAGGTGGTTGCATTTGGCTGAGTACTTTAAGTCTTTGAGTTAATTCAAGTGAGTTGGCCTACGCTCCTCTGTCCCAATATCAGAGAATCGAAAGATGGAGGAAAGTCCCTGCGATGTAGCGCCTATGATTTTGTTTGACTTCTAGGAAAACTTTTTTGTTTTTCTTTTTCTCATGCTAGGCTAGGCTTTATCTGATATCTGATATCTGATAATTGCTGGCTGGCGAATGCCTAATGCTGCTTTTCGCTTTTTATCTCGAGAAAACCGCACTGCGTAAAATATTATCACCATCTCCGAAGTTCCTTGAGAATGCCTCCTCTTCGTCCGGTGCGAATCCCTTATTCATATTTTAAGATAAGAATACAGGAGGGACACTTCCTGGTGTAACACTCAGAACCCGCCCACTTGCTGCGCGGAATGCACGGTCTGCCACAGACGCGGCGTGCTCTAATCCTGAATCTCTTGGCATGTTCCCAACCGTGGTGTTCGCCACCTCGGAGCCCACTGACAGGCGCTGAGCAGCAGCGACAGAAGCAGCCACGTGTTCGATGTCTGGGAGCAGCACGCGCGCAGCGCCCTTGACGAGCTCTGCCCACCGAAGTGCAGCAAAGAGGCCTCGGCCTGCTGCTGCAGCGTCACCGCTTGGCGACAAGTCTAAATAAGCCAAGCAGCAACTGCTTAAGTTGCTCGTCACATTGCGTTGCTTGCTGGTTGACGTATCGTCAGCACTCCCCAGGCCTGCTACCCCATCTCCCTGCAGCCACGCCAGCGACCCTCCAAAGTCTAACACTACGCTCTTCGCTAGTGCAGCTTCTGCTGCGTCGGTATCATCTTCAGCACCAGCGTTGGCGTCAGCATCGGTTAAGTGGTCTGAGTCTTCGACGCGCACGATGTAAGTGGGCAAGTCAGGAGCGTAGTGAGTCACAAGCTGGCCCGGGGCCTCCTCGCCTGTTGCTTCCTCTTCGCTTGCCTCGACAGCAACATTAGCACTAGAGCCACCATTATCGGCTTCAGGCTCGGTAGCACCACCTTCAGAGGTGCTCGTGGCTGCCGCTGCTGCTCCACCTGCGTGCGAAAACCCCGCCGGCATGGGCACTAGCTTGGTTTGAACCCGCACTTTCAACGCGGGAAACGCAGCTGCGCCCAACCCCACGGCGTTGATGGATGCCCCTCTCGACGCCTCTGCGTCGCCCAGCATCGTGGCCACAACGGCAGCGTGCTCCTGGTCCAGCGCGGCCTGCAACGCTGCTTCGCTGATCGCGCCGCGGCGGTACACCACGAGCTCGCTGTGGGCCAGGTCCACTCGGCACACCGTAGATTCGATCCCGTGGTAGCAAGTAGCGTTGGGTGCCGCGGCGTCATGGGTGGCGAGTGGCGGAGCAGCAGAGGAAGAGGGCGTTGACGCGTGAGAGGTGCCACCACTATTGTTGTCATTAGCGTCGTTGTCGTTGCTTGCAACAGTAGAGCCATCGTGAGCAGGAACTGCGTTGTCGCCATTGAGAACAGCAACGTCATGAGACCAGCCTAAGTCTGCCAACACGTGTGCCGCCTGAAATGATGAGAAACAGGTAAATTAAATTACAAGTAATCATCGATGAATTGAAAAAAATAATGTATTACTAATATTTTTTCGTACACTACCAAACGTCTTTCGTGCTCACCGAGGTAGGGGACACGTGCCCAAAACGATTCGCCGAAGGCGCAGCCACTGGCACGTTGCACGCTTTGAGCAGCGCCAATGCTACAGGGTGGTTCGGGACCCGCAAGCCTACTTTGCCCGTGCCCGCCGTCAAGCAAAGCGGCAAGTGAGCGGCCATGGGCGCTATCAGTGTGAGGCCCCCAGGCCAAAAGCGAGTGCCGAGCGCGACGAAGACAGCACGCTCTAGCGGGTCGTCGAACACTACTTGCTCCAGTGCCGCCTGTGGAATACATGCGTCGACAGAAAGAAGAAGGAAGTAGTGTAAGAAACCATTAAATGGAGGATTGAATAATGATACACGAGATATGTCCTGAAAGCATAAACTCAGTAGGGACAAGCGACGCTCAAGAACTAATGCAGAATCGTATCAATTCCGTGCATAATTTTCTCGTATCTGCATAGGCTTACGCTCGCTTACCTCGAGAGAGCTCACGTGCACAATGAGCGGGTCTGTTAGTGGGCGCCCTTTAACAGCAAAGATGTTGCGCACGGCCTGAAAGCAGCAATGCGTTTCAGATGAGTGAAACCACAAGCGGGGTAAAAACGATTCAGTTGTACATACACATCGCGCCAGGTCAAAATTCTAGTTGCTTTAATTTTGCTGGCGATCACACGATGGCGTAGCCACCAATGATTGCAATAGTTATAGAAATGACGAATTGTTTATGAAGCTAGTGCCTCGCTCACCGGCTCCAAGCATGCATTGGCTCCTAAACCATAGACGGTCTCGGTGGGGAAAGCAACTAGACTGCCTGCACAAAGTCGGCGGCCCGACTCGGCTATTCCATCCTCGTCAGCGTTCAAGAGCACCGCATTGGACATCCTAGTTCACCACCTTGGTTTCTCTGCTCGTAATCGCTTGTAATAATACCCGTTACTGTCGAGTAGCCACAGAATGCTGCGGCTGTGGCTAGCTTTACTTTGTACATCAGTAGCTGCAGCTATAGCTAGCTGGCTAGGCTATTTGGAAGTGTCGCGAAAAGATCGCTGAAATTCTTGTGCCGAGAATACTTTTTTCCACTTTTCCAGATGACAGCAGCAGCCAGCCAAACCCAAACAAGACAACACGCGACAGAAAAAATCTTATGATTATTTCTGCGCTCGTCGGCCCTTCTCATATTATAGACCAACAGATTGTTAAAGTTGCGGCGGCACAGTGAACAATAGAGCGAACATTGATTTTTAGAAGTGCTAGCTTTGACTAGAGGTGCATTCATCATAAATCTTGAAGCTTGGAAAGAAGATAGGTATTTATTCATTAGTCGCTCTGTCGATTTTAAGTGTGCGCTTTACGACAATCCTAGCCAACTTCAAAAGTTAGAACATTTCCTGAACAAGCTAGCACGCTCTGCCCACGTGCGAATGGAATCTGTTGGACTCGTAAAGGTCACATGGAAGGGTACAAACTACGAGCTTCCCGCACCCTCTAGCAGTGGTCGAACGCTGCACGCCGAAGTTGCGAGTCAATTTGGTATTCCGCTATCTCGGTTGAAGTTGCTGCTGAAAGGACGAACGTACGCATCCTCTGAGTCTATGGAGCTAGTGCAAGAGGCCACCACTTCTGGCTCAAGAATAATGGTACTTGGAACTGCCGCAGGTGACCATCTAGATTCCATGCAAAACCGCGCACGTCACGGAAGTGCTGCCGCAACAGACGTCATCATGTAAGATTGGCACACTCAATATTCTTTGACATTTGTAAACTCTCGTAATGTTCTAATCTTTTCGGTACCCTGCGTCAACAGGAAGCTCCCAACAATGGCGTGGAACTTCATCGCCATGTTATGGCTGTTCGTCTACCAATTTGTTAGATCTATGTTTGTGCCACCCACCCGAGAAGAACAACGCGAGGCCAACAACGTGGACTGAAAAAAAGAATATGTCTATGCTTACAGCCCATTGTTCTTGGCGAAGGACGAATAATACATTTGGGCCTAGAATACATAAGGCATCAGCATTTTTCAGAGCCCCTTCAATTCAAAGACTGTAGATACATAATTTCTTTATTTCGATTCACATTTTAGATCGTTTTGCTACCTGCAGCCGGGAATTGCGAGGTTGAATTGAATTAGAGCCACCGAATGAGATCGAAAAACAAAAAAACATGGGCCTACTTAATTAATTTTGTAGTTCAGCAAGGCTGGGCTGATTCTGATTACCAGGTAGTCAGATGTCAGAATTTCCACTTCCATCCCCATCCCATCCTCCAATCTCGTGTTAATATTAATTTGATCCTCCATAGCAAGAGGATTATCTCATATTTGCCATGTGCGAGAGCTATTAGCTGTAAGTTAGGTCTTAGTTTTTCATTTTCATGATTTACAGTTCACTTAATCGCTTAAAAGAATGGGTACATGATGTACTCCAGGTAAAACAAGTCCCAGATGCGCTTGTAGTATTGCTTTACGGATCGCGGGTCAGTGGGAACCAGTTTCTTGAACGACGTCAGCAGCCACGCGCCTGCCAGCAAGTGTCCAGGCGTCATTACCCAAGTGCGGTAACCAGGCAGGAGCAGCGCCTGCACCACCGCGCTCGCGTAGTTCAACGCTAACGCCCCAGTGGCCAGTTTCGCAATCTTGGCCACCCCTGCTTTGGTGGCGAAGGTTTCTACGCCAAAGAGTTTGTCGCCTTCGATGTCTGGCAAGTCCTTGGTGACCGCAATCACCAGCGCGAACACCGTCATGAACCGGGCCATGAACGCAACCGCGGGGTTCCACTCAAACGACAGGCCGAGGGCTTCTCGCGCGGCGTAGTACACACCGAAGTTGAGGAGAAAGCCGCGCACCTGTTTTTTTTTTCAGTAGGTGAAACGCGGGAACAAACAGCAGACCGCGGTATTCGAGAGTAAGTTAGGTCGAAGAAGGCGAAGGAATACAATGCATACGATGAAGTACACAACTGCGTGAAAATGCTAATTAGCAGTCAACCGGATATGAGTTACAACAGGTACAGAAGCGAGCGCACACAAAGGTTCAGGAATAAGGCGATTTCAGAGGATATTTAGAAGCAGCTATTTAGCAGATGAAACACTTCAATGCCTATAATGTATTTACCGTCGCAATCGTGAGGCCAGCAGCGAAAGGATGCTGCTTGAGCCGAAACGGAGGCACCGAGTAGAGGCACCCAATCGTAGTGCCAAACATGTACAGATTGAAGATTAAGCTGGAGAATTGGTTGTACACGATGAGCGGGCCGAGCACTGCCGAGCTCACCACTAGTGCCCATGCGCGGCGTGGTGACAGCTCTCCAGCTGCTACGGGCAAAAAGGGTTTGTTCACCTTGTCGATGTCAACGTCATAGATCTGGTTGATGCCCACAATGAATGCATTGCCTAGCAACAAAGCAAGCATGCCATAAAACGCGTTTGGAAGGAGAGCTAGCCAGTCGATGCCGCCGAGGGGCACTTCTACCAGCGCCCGTGCTACCCCCGTGACTGAAGCCAAAATGGTGCCGCGGATAGTGTGCGGCCGCAAAAATTTGTGGACTGCCATAAGGGCACCTTTGAACCCCTCGCCAGCAACCGCGCCTTCTTCGACACCGCCCGATGTGCCGAAGTCCTCTTCTCCTCGATTACCCCACAGTGGTCTTCCAGCCCTAGGCCCGCGGGCTGTCGCAGCGTGGGCACTGAGAACGAGAGCAGAGTTCCCTCGAGGAGCAGCTAGTGCGCTATTCCTTGGCAAGGCAGTCACTGGAGCTTGCCTGATTGCTGGCAATGTCTGAAAGGCGCTGCCGCCGTAGGCGACAAAGAGAACGCCCACTAGCCTCAACATGTTGAGGCGTCGATGTAATGTTGAATAATTATGTTGATATTCATGTTGATGACATGACAAAAATAACAAGTACGTGGTATGTACTTACCGCGCGCGTAAAAGCAAGGTTGCCGAAAGAGTTCACGACAAAATCCTGCAGTGCCGGTCTTTCGTTAGTGAATAGGAGTTGAACGGAACCGAAAGGAAAGTTCGGTTTTGCTACACTAACGAACCGAACTGAAAGAAAAGTTCGTTTCCAGCCGAATTAACGAACTCGCAGCGAAAGAAAAGTTCGGTTCCATGGACTTAACGAACTAGAAACGAACCCAGAATGGAACCGAGCTGCTGTTTTGAAAACCGCGGATTTCACTAATACAATTGCGGAAATCGACTTGAAGCCGATTTTTCTGATTGTTTTTCTAATTACCGGGACCTCAAAGAAGAATTTTTTTAGTATTTCAAGTGAAATTGAACTTTAATGCCGAATTTAACTCGGAGTAGGAGTTCCACCCTTAACGAACGGAACCGAACGAAAAGTTCGGCTACTCATTCCTTAACGAACGGAACGGAACTAAAAGTTCCGCTACAAAAAGTTAGTGAACCAACCCGGAACCGAAGGGAAAGTTCATTAATTCTTCGGTTCCCTAAATGTTCCCGGAACTGCACTAACGAAAGACCGGCACTGAAATCCTGTACTGCGGTACTGCGTGTACTGTACCGTCAACGGTACAGTACAGATACCGTAGTAGGTAGTACTGTAGCAAGGGGGATCCCTTGGTAGTAGTAGGTAGTCCGTTCAGGGGACACCGTAAAACCAATGGGAGGAAAGCCCCTCAAATATCATGAAGTGAGGTCCCCTTCAGGTATTTACGAGGGAGGTTTGGGGGCCATCACATTTTTCTGATGAGTGTGAGAGCGCGAGAAACACCCATGGGACCTTGCATGTATCTCAGAGTTCTGTAGCCTCAGCAGCTGTAGCGCTGTAGCACTGCAGCTTAGCAGCGTAGACGTTGTGAAGCTTGGGCTTGCTAGCTTCCTTGTGTTGCACAGCAGCACGAAAGCATTCAAAGCTGTTTTGACGTAAGAATTTTACAAGCTCATAGTGTTTGAGGTTCACAGCGTTTTCTAGTGTTCTTTCAGCATGGACGATCTGCTGAGTATGGGTCATCTCACGGTAGGTTCAACAATTAATACTCTAATAATAGTTCCCATATGATTGCTATTCCTTGGTGCATGGAGTTTTCATAAACTTTGCAATCCTCACGCCTTTGAATCTGACCCGATCTGACCTGCGTGTCGACGTGCTAGTTTGCCTTCGCTGCGGCTGAGGAGCTGGCGTGGTGCTTGTGCACATGCAAGGGCTGGTCCGAGGCTGCTTCGCACCCGGCACTTTGGCGAGAACTAGCCAAGCTTGACTTTGGTCTTGATGCTGCTGCCACTGCTGCCGCTATTGAAGGCGAACACGGCACGAGTAGCGACTCTGATGTCGTAATGGTGGGCCCTGATGGACTGCGTTGCGACAGCCCCCGTGCTGCCTATCGCTCCTGGCGCCTTTACCGTTCCAAGCTTGGCCTGACCTTACAACGTCAATTGAACCTCCCAAGCATTCCTGCGGACGCTGTAGGAAGCAGCTTGCATGCTTTCAAAGTGCCCCTGGCAGAGGCGCGGTTGCGGATGCTGCGTGCGTGGTCGTCGCTCGATGCTTTCTATGCTCGGGAATTGCCCGCTATCGCTGCGTCACTGCGCGCACCCGTGGCACCCGCGGACTGGGAGGTAACAAGAACAACGCGACAGCAGGAGTTGTGTTTTAACATGGTTCATAAAGTGCTTTGGTTTCTTTTCACAAGCAGCGTCCGTTAAAGTCGTTTGAAGTGACTGCCTTGAATCTTTTGTGACAATATGAAGATGATGGGTGTATGCGTCACTTTTTCAATTTTGTTTGTACTTTACTTTCTCTTGCAGGAACTCCAAAACGGACTGCTCGGCCTAATTCAGCAAGCTCAGGCAGAGCACGGCGGTGCTGACGATGACAGCGCAACCTCTGAGGTGCTGTCTTCGCTGGCGCCCGGTCTCGCGCTCCTCCGTCTGTTGCTCGAAGCGCACGACGGCCAATCCGAAGCCCTCTTGGACTCTGGTGGGGCGCGCCCGCGGTCAGACACCGCGCGGTGGCACGGCGCACTGGGCGGCTACTCGGCCTACGACCATTGCGTCAGCACGGGGCTCCTGTCCGCGGGCGACATCCTGGCGTGGGCCCAACGGCTCTATGCCCCGATGCAGCTGGGCCGCGACCCGCACTTCGGGCGCTACCTGTGCCCCATCGCCATGAACCGCTTCGAATTGGACAAGCTGTTTTTCCTTGACTTGCGCTCGGGCAACGTGCATTGCCTCTGCCAGGGAAGCTTCTTGCGGGCGCACCCTGTTCCGCAGCAGGCCCCGGATCACGCGAATGCTTCACCTCCTAGCCCCAGCAGCAGCGCCTCCACAGCCTCCACGACGGGCAGCGGCAGCGGCACTGTCGGTAGTGGCAGTGGTAGTATCAACGGCTTGGGTCTCGTGTCGTGGCTCGAGGGTCTTGCGCGTTGTGTGAGCGATGGCACCTACGTGGCAGCACCACTGCGGCCCGGAGACGACGAAACCCGCGGCCTGTGCCTCTTCCCTCAACGGAACCCAGCGCCCTTGGGAAGTTCTGCCACTGCTACTGCCACTGCCACTGCCACTGCAACGGCCACTGCCACTGCTGACGACGACAACACCTCAAGGTTGCCCTCGGGAGCGCAGGGGCGGCGCGGCGGCGGCGCGGTGCACACGCTCTACGTGTCTCGCGGGGTGGAAGCGTCGGCGTCGGTGATTTTCATGCCCGAAGGCAGCCAATGGACGTACTCCATCAAGCTTCGGCTGGTTCCGCCGGGCGAGCCAGGCCACGTGCCCGCTGCTCAGCGCGGCTTTGAGACGTGCCAGCTGCAGAGCCGCCACTGGGCCATTGAACCTGGTGGCAGCAGCAGTGGACGCAGCAGTGGACGCAGCAGCAGCAGCGCGGCTTCACCGGTGCTGGAGCACGTGCGCGGCGATGGCGTGGTAGGCGCCTTTCCTTTGCTTCGCGAAGGAGCTCACCGCGCGGACCAGCAAGTGGAGCCTCAGTTTCGCGCGTCTCGCTTGCGTGAAGGCGCGTGGGCGGACGGCAGCTACGTGTACCAGTCTTGCTCAGGCCAAAACTTGCCTGGGGGGTCCTTCGGTGGGGAGCTCACCTTCGTGCCTGGCTCGCTGAAGAACCCCACAGGCGAACCTTTCGACGTAGTGGTTCAGCCTTTTGCTCTTGACATCCCTGACACCATTTTCTGAATAGCTCAGTTTTTCGTTCGCCCCCCCTCGTATTCGATTCATATAACAGATTTGATCAGTGATCTGTGCGAACTTCAAATTTTAACATTTATATTAGTCTACGCTCAAAACCTCGCTAGAGCTACAGTACAGCAACTATTCATTCTGAATTAATTCGCAGAAGGTCGTGGTCTTGAAACAACTGATCAGTCAACGGACTCCAACAGAGTACTTGCTAGTAGCGTGCGATTTTTTATGTACGATCAATTGTACCGCCGGAGCACTCGTAGTACCGAAGCACTGCTCAGTCCTTTGCACAGTCCTATCACTTGTTCTTATAATATACCAGCACTATTTGTATCTTCAGGCACCAATTAGCGATTAGAAAGCAGTATATACAGTACTTTGGTTGTACAGACCATAGACCTGACGAGAGAGAGAGAGAGAGAACCTCTAATTGAATGTCACTCCAACCGTCAAGAAATACTCATGTGTGCTTCATGAAAGTTCTCCGTTTTTGGAAGTTCTTGGAACAAAAAACAGGCCTTAAGATTTGAACGTGGAGTGTCCTCGATCTTCCGGTGCGAAACAATTGATTAATGAATGAAGCTGCTGCAACTTTCGGAAAGCTAGGCTATTTGTCATCGTTTATCCATGCGATGCTGGGAATACCTCGATTGCTTTTCACTGTTTGAACCGACAAGAGCATAGAGGCTAAGTTGGCAAACGGCACAACTGATGTATTTTTGATGGATGACTTACGAGTGATGTACCGCAAGCAGTTATTGTACTGCACCTATCTTCGTAGCTTGGTGTATTGTGTACATATATCTACCGTTATGGGATTTCGAAGATACTTCTGTCGCTAAAAAAATGCCATGCTACACCTATACGGAATGTGGCGATTCAAGAGCTCTTTGTTTCTTTGGATCTTGCTTCCTTCTGATGCCATATATCGTCGATTCTCTGCGTAACAATCACCAAGAAAGTCTTTTTAATCTGCGCCAACTCCTCCTATCTTGACACTTCTTTAGGCAACCACGAAATACGACACCAGTGCATTCAATGAATAAGAATGCGTTTGTCAAACACGTCTTCTAGCTATTCACGTAGCATGAGTACAGTTTGTCGAGACAGCCGCAGTGTGAATGAGCTTTCTGCGTATGAATTTAGTACGTACGGAACAAGGCACGGAGGCTCGATACTTGCTAGCATTCATTTGAACACAATTTCAATCCTTATGTTTTTTTACAGGTTTTCACTCACTAGCAGTCCTTCATGCATTCAGAAGGACTATTTGCAGACGACTAAAGTACCTTTGATAGATCAGATAGTACTGAGTACGCATTTGATCCGGTAAGAAATTCTCAGAATTTGGCGTAGCCACCCCGTTAGGAGCCTAGTTCTGTAATTGTACCATATTAGTGCAACTGAGAAACAAACCGTTGGGAAAAATCAAGATGGCCGGGAACAACCAAAAAAATGTCAAGTCCTTCGACAAATACACTGCTGCCAGCGCTTGCTGCGCTGCTGAATAAGGCACAAAAGTCAACAACGGACTCGCGTCATGCCACCTGTGTAAGATGCATTTCTTTTTCCGAATTAAAATGCGGCTTTCGCTTATTGAATCACTTTTAATTTATACCACGATCGTTCTTATTCCCTGCGATCGGTGCAGGAACTCAAGGATCTGCTCAAGACGCAGCCTGAGCTGTACACGTGCGAGCAGGGCCTGCCATGCAAGATCAAGCGTCTTATGGCGCTTGCTCCGGCGCGAAAGGATGCTGGAGTTGATCGCGTCCACGCGCTTGTCGGTCAACTGCTCTTACCTGGCTTAACGGCGCCCGAGGAGGACGGAGCTCCAGAGCCCTCGGCAGCAGCGGCCACAGCATGCTTGCTTGCAGTTTTGCCACTTTGTGCTTCAAACGAGAAAAATGTACGCTTGCAAACGTGCCGCCTTGCGCTTGCAACCTTGACTGCCTTTGCCGAGGCGCCAGGCGCGGCCGAGACTGATCTGTTGGACGCTGCCTGGAGCGCCTTCCGTGCAGCACTTTTGCCGCGACTCAAAGACAAGCAAGCAAGCGTGCGCGCAGCGGCTGCCACAGCTCTGAAGTTACTTCAATCGGACGACGCACGTGCTCCTGGTGCACGCGGAGGCGAGGACGACGGGTCGTCTTCTTCCGACAACGACGACGAAGTTGCCAAATGTGCAGACAATGCGGCTCGTGATGAAGCTACCTTGGAGCTGCTGCAGCTTGCCAGCGGCGACTCTTCCAAAGACGTCCGGCTCGCTGCCGTGTCCAGTTTCCAGCTTTCCAGCCTCACCCTGAGCGCCCTCGTGAGCGCAGCGCGTGATGTGGCGCCGGAAGTCCGTTGTGGGGCGCTGCGGCGGCTGGCCGCGGAAGTGGACTCCAGCCACCTGCCACGGAACGTTCGTGCGGCGCTCGCCGGAGCCAGCTTGCGCGACCGCGTGCCCGCTGTGCGCGCGTGTGCTCGGGAAATGGTACTGGGCGGCTGGCTCCGGCGCGCGAACTGCGACCCGGTGAAGCTGCTCGCGCTCCTCGACTGCGCCCCCGCGGCGCAGGACGCAGACAACCAAGGCGCTCACGAGCGGCACCAAGGGGCTGTGGCCGCGGTGTGCGCTACTATGCTTGACGCTGCAGAAGACTACAGCCCTGGTGCCGTGCTGAGCCGTGGCGAGCGCGACACGCTGGAGCACGCCCTCGATACCCACGCCATTAACCTCAAGGTAAGCTATACGCATCTGACGCTCCTGCGCTTACCAATGCATTTCATCAATACCTTGCACATCTTGAAGAGCACTCAAATTGAGCTTCTTGGCATATGTATTTGAAGTTTACGATAGCTTTGAGCAATTATAACGAACTTGTGAAACGTGCCCCTTTTCGGGCCTCTTTTTTCCATGGGTTCACACACGCACACTTAGGTGGCAGCAGCTGACGCATCCCGCGCTTGCGGTCACGGCCCTCAACACGACGACGACGAAGATGGCGATGACAAGCGAGCTGCAGCGCGGCAACGAGCAGCCAGCAAGGCCTCGGCTGCGGCCTTTGCGCTCCTGTGGGCGCGGGCCGGGCGAGTGCAGAAGCGCCTCAAGGGAGCTCGCAAAGAGGACGCGCTCGAAAAGCTCCTGTGCGTACAGATTCTAATTTACTAGGCTTTCTTCGAATGCATTAAACCTCGTACAATTATTAGAATTGCGCGCCTTGTTTGAAAACACAGTGACTGCATGATTTGACGCAGCTCTTAATTCAAACTTCCCTCGCTTCCTTATGTTTTCTTTTCTTGTTTTAATCATCACGACCACCCCAGGCCGGAGCCAGCCGCGTTTGCCGACTTGCTCACGTTGACCCTGGGCCTCGCCTCCATCGCCGCGGTGCGCGCGGACGATGCCGCGGATGCATTCGAAGAGGCCACCGCAGGGGGTGCCAAGGCCAACTCCCCCCTCGTAGTGAGCGCGCGCACCGAAGCCAAAGCGACGCAGCACGAAGCACGCCACCGCTTGGCGGCGGCCCTCTGCGCGGTGCGCGTGGTGCCTCTGCTCGACCAACAGGACGAAGCCGGCCGCGCCGCCCTGAGTACGGCCCTGGAGAACTGCGCCTTGATGCCAGCAGCCCCCAACCCCTTGGTGAGCGCCGCCGTGCGCGGCCTCGCCCACGTGACTCGTTGCGGTGGCGGCAACGGCAGCGGTGGCGGTGACTTCCCAACGGCCATTGCGCGCCTCCTGGGGGAAGCGCTCCAACACGCGGACGCTGCGGCTGCTGAGGCTAGCACTGCTGCTGAGGGAGAAGGCGAAGACGACGAAGAAGAAGCTGCATTGGCGGTGGCGGACGCGCGCGCCGCGTGGGACATTCGCCGAGGTGTCGTGTGTGCAGCTGCCTTGCGCGCCGCGGCCCCGGGCAGCCTCGGAGGCATCAGTGGCGACCGTGACAACGAAGAGGATGACGAAGAGGAGGACACTTTTCCTTCCAGTGGTGGCGAAGCAATGTCGGCCGCTGGTGCTTGCCTCGAGAAGCACTTGGCTTCCTTGCTGACGTCAGACTTTGATGACGCACGCCGCTTCGCTGTCGAGGGTCTCGGCAGCCTCGCGCTCCTTCACCCTCAAGTAAGGCTCTCACTATCTGAGCTAAATTTACACACCCTCTAGTGCTGTCCCTTTCCTCTTTGACTTCTCCCTTGAATTATATCTCTTTCGATATACCTTCATGCACATGACCGAATGGTACCCCAGTCTTCTGTGCTGCCTTTTTTTACTTTATCGAATCAGTAGCATGCTTTTCTATACATCACCGCTACGTATATAATCCTTCGTTGTGTTCCACTTCATTCTAGGCATGCCGCAAATGGCTGCGTGCCATCGTGAACGTCGTGCTGTGCCGTGCTGAAGCGCCCGAGGTGCGCACCGCAGCCCTGCACGCCCTCAGCGACCTGTGCCACACCTCCGACGACACCGCAGCGGCGCTCGCGGACGCCTCGGCCTGCGGGACCCTGCCTGACGCTACCGCATGGCTTGCTTCTAGTGCAGGGGCTGCCGCAGGTGCCACTGGTGGTAATGGTGATGACACCACTGCCGTGGCGGCGCCTTTTTTCATGCGCGTTCTGTGCGCCCTTCTGGACGGTGAAAAAGCCGACGACGGCGACGAGGAAGACGAGGAAGACGGCGCAGCTCCCGTGGTGCCCCAGCTCGCAGCCGCCGCGGCCGAAGCCGGCGCGAAGCTTCTCCTGGCGCAACGGCTGCGAAGTGGGCCAGCGGGAGACGCAGCGTCGCCGGCCGAATGCGGCCTCCTTCTCAGCCGTTTGGTAGCCCTGTATTTCCGAAGCGCGAAGCAGCAAACAGGCTCTCAAAAGAAAGAAGACGCAGAAGCAGCTGCTGAAGACGCCAGTGCCGCCCTCGAGGAAGCGGTGGGAGCGGCCAGCCGCGCTCAGCAAGTCCTCAGCGTGTTCTTCCCCGCGTTTGCCCGGGAGCCAGGCTCGGCGGCCGTGCTGCAAGCCGGCTTGGACTCTTTCTTGGCCAATTACACCGCCGCGGCCAGCAGCGCCCTGAATGTTAGCGGAGAAGCCACGTGGTCCCCACTCCGAGGCGCTTGCACCGTAAGCCAAGCCGTGCTGTTTTTCGTGGCGCTCTTCGACAGCGCGAATGCATCGCCAAAGCCTCACCAAGGGGAGGTTGCACTCTCGTCGTCTGCAAGTAACGCTGCAAAGGGCGAGGCTGCCACTGCTGAAGGAGAAGACGAGGACGACGAGGAGGCCAAGGAAAGTGAGGCCACAAGCGCCGATGCTCAAGCACCAGGGTCGCCAGAAGCACCGCTCCCAAGCTCGTTGTCCTCCTCCTCGTCGTCACGAGGAAGCTGGCGGCTGCAAGCATCGCTGAAGCTCAGTGGGCTACTGGTGAACCACCGGGCGTGGGCCGGGCCCAAAAACTCGGCCAGCAGCACCGCCCGCAAACAACTCGCAAAAGCACTGAGCACCATGCCAGTGATGTCCTCTGATGACAACAACGACAACAGCAACTGCGACGTAGAGCTTCTCAAGCTGTGCGGCCTGTGGAGCAACATGGCGATGCAAGCCGTGACTCAACTCGACGGCGCGGCGGCTGCCAAGCCCATCGCAAAGTTTGTGGCAGCGGTGCGCGCCGCGGACCCCCGGCCGGAGGGCGAGTTGCCTGCCGAGTTCAAGTTCGACGCTTCGCTGGAAATTCTCGTCGCGAATCCCCTCTTTGGGGGCGCAGTAGGCGCAGAGAAGCTCGCCACGCTGCTGGCCGGCAGCAGCAGTGAGGGTGCCGAGGACACGCCCTCGTCCATCAGAAGCCGGCCCCGTAAGAGCAACGCCTCAAAGCGGCAGTCCCTCAAAGAGGAAAGCAGCTCTTCCGAAGAATCCGACGACAGCGATGACGCAGCGGAAGACGATGAGAGCGAGAATGACTTTGAAGAAGACGCTGGTGTTGCCAACGCAGAAAACGATGGGGCCGGTAATTCAGAGGCAGCCGTGGCAGTAGAAGCAACGAGCAAGAAGGCTGCTGGGAACAAGACTGCACCCGGTCTCTCAAAAACAGAGCAAAAATCTGCTCTGACTGAGGAATCTGGAGAGAAACGCTCCGAACGCCGGCCACTCAAAACAAAAGCGTAAATCACTCCGATAGAAAGAAATCATCTCCATTTGGTATTATATGTTCTATGGAGTGGCTGATTCACTGATTCAAATAAAGGAAATAGCGCACTTGAATTCGCAATCAGGAAAAAAAAGGGGAAGGGAAATATAGAATATGGATTAGGCAGATCTCGGCTTAACATTGACACCCTACCGCAAAGGCCTAACGGCCATGTAAATTGTTAACTACCGAATTGTAGTATCTACTATACTTCGACACGGACTTAGGATTAGGATTACTGGGGGGTACATGGTTTTTTGTAGAGATAACACCCTTAGACCTTAGGAACGGGACTTCGCATAGAAATGATATCAGCTGGAGCGAGCTCCATTGCTCCATTGTTTCATTGGATGGCTGAAATACTACACGCTTAACCGTTTATGTGTGAAGTGCAATGTGAATGGCCCTATGAATCGCTTAAACGAAAGGCAAATGGCGAAATGAGAAATGCATGAACGAAATTGGAACATTAGATGAAGCAAAAAATGTATTTTGTTCTTGTACTGCCCCTATTCCTCGCATTGCACAGGAGAAAACGGTGGAAATGCGCTCTCTTCAGCTGGACGCCCACTTCCGAACACTTCGGGTAATTTCAGCACGGAATACAGCCGGCTGTTAATGGGGCCAAATACTTCCGCTAGGGCATCGCGCGTTGCGCATGATATTGGAGGAGTGCTATTGCTGTTCGCATTGGCGTGTGGAAGTTCAAAGTTCTCGAATTTACCTTCGAAGCGAAGAAATTGCGTGAGGCGAGGTATAAACTCCGTCGTATTCTGAAGGAGTGTATCCATAGCAACAACAAGCACTTGACTGCGAGGAAAATACCGAAACCAATGCTCCAGTTGGAGAGTATACATTCCCACGTACAAGTCAGACTTCCGACTTAATTCCTCGTGCACCACAGAGCCAAATGCTGCACTTGGAACCTCACTAGCGCTTGCGTTCAATGATTTCAAAACCATGTAATATGTAGAGAGTTCACATGCTGCGTAGGTTTCATAAGTTTGATGCTGCTGCGCGTCGCAACGCGGAAAGTTACTTCGTTTCCCCCACGAATAGCCATCTCGCTTTTGGTGATGAAAGCTGCTAATTTCTCGAGCTATGGGCTCACGAACTACCATCACAAACCGGAGCGCAGATTGCACGTGCTGAGAGTGAAGAAAAGTCGCAAGCTTTGCAGGAGCCTCGTAGTCAAAAGAATTGTGCGGAGTGGCCTCAACAAAACCATTCGCGCAGCTCGATTGATGAGCTGAAGGATACAAAGCCGTGATATTTCTAGAGGTTGCAAACTTACTTTGAAGTACGTGCGTTTCTTTGGGGCTTGCATAACTGCCACCACCGCCCTGTTTGAGCCAGTCGCGATAACCTGGTGTCAACAACGCGCCGCAAGTTGAGAAATGGGTCTCGAGTAGTTTCTCAAGCGAAGTTGACCCGCACTTTTGCCCGCCCAATATCCAAGTTTGTGGCCAGCAGCCTTCGTCTTGATTACATAACCATGGCAATTGTGGTTCATGCGGTTCCAAAACAGTGCCGTTGATAACTCCGCGCCAACCATCGCGAAGCTTCTCATACAAATGCTCAACTAAGCTGGTGTGGAAAGGAGAAATGTTCACATTTTCTGAAGGATCAACTGTATGGTTGTATAGCTCAAATCCTCCAATGTTGGGTGCGATTACCCAATCATTGGTGGCCCATTCCATAGGCGATACATCCATCGCAAAGTTAACCCAAGCAGAAAAGCGCAGTCCGTTAGCAGTTGTAATAGAATAGCCCATCACTGCTCCATCACTTCCTTGGTGTTTGAAAACTTGTGAAAAGGCAGCATCCTTGAACGTTTCTCTATAAAATTCGTCATCCGAATTGGCGAGCGACAAAAATGAATGACCCTCAGTGCAGCGCTCCATTTTCCAAGGTTCTCCACCTTCCCTCACGTTGGGGCAAAGAGGCAAGGGTTGTAACCCAGCTGCTTCAACCAGCGTCGCCATGATATCGACATGCTCAACAAGTGCATGACTAACCTTACCACCATCAGTTAAACCAGGTACACGCAGCATGATTGGACATTTCGTTGATTCACGATGCAAAGTATTCTTGTGCCAAAGATGGTGCTCGCCCAATTTATACCCGTGATCACTCCAAAGCATGATGATAGTGTCATCCCACATACCAAGCGTCTTTAAATCTTTGACCAACACACCAACCAAGCTATCTAAGTAACTAACAGAAGCCCGGTATGCCTGAGTCAACTCGCGCGCTAGGGTGTGATTCATTTCCTTACTGCTCTCCTTGCCACAAGGCACTTCTATACCTTGCATATCCGGATACTTCTCGAACTCAGCATCCTGCCGAAGTGCTACAGGAATTGAGTTTTCAGTGCAAAGATCATAATTTGACGGTAGTTGCACGTTTTCCAAAGGATGCATTCGATAGTATTCCTCTGGGCTGACCCACGGAAGATGCGTGCTGATAAAACCCACTCCCATAAACCACGGTTTGCTATATTTTGATCTTTCTATAAGGGCATCTTGGGCGTGCTTCAAAATTTTTTTATCACAAGGAATGATATCGCCATTGGCAATCTGGTGTGTTAAGTCATGATTGTCACTGCAATATGCTTTCACTTGATCCCATGCCCGTGGGTGCCCTCCTTGTCGGTCAAACCACGCATGAAACACTTTCCCAACATTGATCGTCTTGTAACCCTCCGCTCGAAACAACTCTGGTACTGTGAGGCAAGAAGAGCAACTTCCACCATTCGCATACATGGATACACTAAAGTCAAAAAGACGAGTGGTGTCTGGGCGGCGGCCTAGGAGGATAGAACCCCGCGACGCCGTGCAAATTGGATGTTGAACATGAGCATTCTCCAAGGTTAAAGAATCAGCTGCCAATGCATCAAACCCTGGAGTATGTAAAGCCCCGTGGTTTCCATGTGGAGTATCAAGCCAGACAAAATCATCTAGAGCTATGAACAGAACATTGGGCTTTTTGTGACGTGGTATTCCGGACTGAACCCTACGGTCGCGTAAGCTGCGGCTCCTAGCTTTGTTATCGTCCTCTTGGTTATCTCTCCTCAAGTTAGCTCCCACGTTCTGTTGGTGCGTCGACACAAGCAGCAACAACGCTATCAGCACCACGTTTTTGAGTACCATGATACTAAGGCAACCTCAATGACGCGTAGTTGAGATGCAGTCCACTTCTCCGATGCTCGAACCCTCGACCTGCGTTCGTTACATCAGAATATGCATCAAGCAATGTGCTAGAGAGAGCTAAAGAGGTCGTAATATGTCACTGTATCTAAAATAGCCGAAGAAGCAAGTAAGCACCACGTTTGGCTCGTATTAGCGGATTGCAGCGCGTAGCTAATGCAATCTGTTATGTACCTGGAATTTGTATCCTAGCTAGCTTCTCTAGTAGCTACTTTTAGCTACTGTAGCTCGCCAGTCTAAGATATGATGTGTGTTCAGTATCTGTAGTACATTACATCTGTACAGGTACCAAAAGCCCCGAGGGGAAGGACCGAAGTCCGAAGAGTATATCCTTGCTGCGTGCTGACTCCGTGACTTTGTGTACTCTGCAGTGAGGAAGGATTAACTTTAGCTCTACTATAAGTAGCACTGTGCACTACAGACGACTTCCATACTACTGGGTTTGGGTTGGAGTGCCGGAGGTACTTTTAACAGTTCAAGTTCAAGTGCTTGTGCCTAGGATCTATGATTGGGATAGAGATCGAGGGATTGTAGATGCAAATCTCCGCGTTTCGCTGTCAGTAGAACTCTAAAGGAATTTCAATGGCAGATAATGATTGCTACTTGTTTTGGTGGCCAAGAGACAGCGGCAGCGAGAGCGGTAGCGGCATTGGGATGGGATATGGGATTTGGGCCACATGTCTAGTATTTAAACAGTGGGGCTTATACTAGAGGAGAAGCCTGCTAGACTTAGGCATATATGGCCGCGTGGCCATGGGTCCAGAGTTGCCCGCTCTTCAGCACCCTTTGATTTCTGCTTTAGAACTAGAGTTCCAACCCCCCCACTGTGCTTTCACACCTGAACGGCAATGGCATGTTCCTCACAGGCGCATGCCTTGCTACTAGAAAGTCGAAGTGCCAAAAAGGAACACACAAAGGCACCAATGGAATGGAGCTATCACAACTCGAGAGCTGGGTCAGTCCACACTGCTTCACCCGTGGCGGCGCTGTACCAGTACCACGCCTGGGCGCTGTCGTCGTACAGTTTTTCAAAGCCTTGGTCCTGGGTGCTGCTGCTGCTGTTGTCGCGGTGGCGGCTCCTCTTCGAAGACGACGGCCGAGATGTACTCTGCACGAGCGAGGCATGGGATGCATGCACGAGCGCCGCACTGTTTGGAGCAGCAGCCGCAGCAGCTGCGGCTGCACGAAGCGCAGGCATGAACTTGCGCACGTTTCGGCCACGGCAGACCGCCTGAATTTTGGAAGCGGACTTGTTCCGGCGGCGCAGCGCGTGCTCCAGAACCCACTTCTCTCTTGCAGCCCGCGCAGCCACTACCTTGCCCCGAGCTCCATTGCGGCGCACGAAGCACTGCATGCGCACGACGAACAAGTTTTGCTCCAAGACCACCTGTAAAGCGTTCAGTTCGGCCTCCAGCGCTGCGTCGCGCTCCAAATCTCGGCGAATGGCTGCGGCCACCGCTTGCCGCTGCGCCAAGCGTTTCCGGGCAAAGAAGCTTCGCACCATGCACTGAATCTTGGTGGCCGCGTTGTAAATGCGCGCGTGGTACGACGCCGCGTCGGCTGCCCGCTTTGCCGCCAGGACAGGCAGCACTTTCCAACGGCACAAAGTCCCGCGCGCCCACGCTTGCAGAGACGTCGCGCTTGTTTGCCGCATGTTTTCCAAAAAGGCAGCATGAGCAGCTTCTGCTCTCAACTTTCTTGCCACCAGCCGCCCCAGCATGCCTCTCCCCACGCGGCACAAGAGCCACGCCGCAGCGGCCCGGTTGCGCTGGTCCCTCAGAGCCCGGACTTGGCGGCGAGCCAGCAACCCACGGGCCATGGCTTGGGCCAACAAGGCGCCGGTGAGGCGAAGTTCTTGCCGGCGAGCTTCAATCGCCAAAGCAGCTCGCCGAAAACGGCGCCGCGACGCTGCGGCACGAGCCTTGCGCTGAGCCCACGACACTGCTTGTTCCAGCGCTTGCTCGTAGATGAGGGTAGCGCGCGCTTCTCTCAGAGTTTGGACGTGGCGGCGAGCCAGATAACACCGAATAGCGCACTCGATGGTGACGGCGCGATCTTCGTGGTGAGCTCTCTGCCGCACGTGGAAAAGGAGGTAAAGAATAAAAGAAAGAGGAAGACAAGAGACGATTAGGCATAATAAACGAGTTGGACACCCTTCTGGAAACTTTCGAGGCTTCTCAAGCAGGAAATGAGAAGAGGTGTTCTCGATTGCGAGCAAGGCTCTAAAGTGTACCTCGTTGAGGTATTGGCGCAGCTTCACTGCTCGCCTTGCTTCTACAACGCGGTACTTGCACTGCAGCGCGAGCGCCAAAAAGAAGCCTGCTTGACGGGCCGCTTTGGCTTTGGAGTGGCGTTTTTGCGCTTGCCGCGACCGCACGCGGCTCTGGATGGCCACCGTCGACTTTTCTTTTTTGGCGGCCAACTTCTTTTCGGCGACCGCTTTTTGGGCGGAGCGGCGCCGGCCTAGCTTTTGAATCGACGCCGCTGCTGTCTTCTGCTTCGCTACCTTGGTTTGGGTGCCGCGGCGCCGCATCGCGCGGCTGAGCACTTTCGCGCTCTGTTGTTTGGCTTCCTCAGTAGGCTCTCTCCAATTTTTCTGATGTTTTTGCTTCTTGGCAACTTTGGCTCGGTCCAAAGAGCCCCGATGGCGCGCTTGCAGCACCGCAGCGGCGCGGTGCTGAGACTCTTTGCGGGCTTTCAGGTCGGGGCCCCGTTTCTTCCACGACTTCTGAATGACTCGAGCGGCGCCCTGCGCTTCTTTCTTGGCAGCCAATGAGTACTTGGCGGCCAGCGCTCGCACCAGTTGCTGCACCTGTTTGATGCAATGAGGAATCGAGTACGTGGAAAGAAAGTCAAGAGAAATGTGCAGCAGTCGCTGCAGCAACTCCATCAAACCGTATCTTCATAATAACATCTTGACAGTCAAAATGGAAATGCGTTTGTCGGATGCCTTTGAAAATTTCGATTTAAAAAAAAATGTTTTTAAAAAACTCAATGCATACCTTGAGCACTGCTGCGTGCATCCGCCGCGCGCGTCGAATGTTTTGCACCCGTGTCATCGCAGCGCGCTGCCGCTGCCTGCTTTGAATCTTGGTTGCCGCTTGGTATCGCTCTATTTCAATGGCGGCCAGTCGCCTTTCTGCTCGGTCCAATCCCGACCGCAAGAACCCTTGCAAAGCATTCACGGCGTTCAAGATCTTTTTGGCACGGGCAGCCTGCCGCTGTCGTCGCAGCCTTAAGCGCACCGTGTAGCAGCGCTCAATGCACACCGCTGCGGCTTTGCGATGGCACCACACGGCCTGTGCTCGAGCTTTACTCCGGCCTTGTGGGCCCCGGGCTAACAGCCGCTGCATCTCACACGCCGCCGCGTCCTTCGCCCTCTGCTTCAGTCTACAACGCGCCAAGAAGCTCCTGCCCAGGGCCTGAGGGCCCCTCGCTGCCGCCGCGTGCGCTTCTGCTAGCCCCATCTGCTCCACGGTGAGTTGCCACCGGCGAAACAAGGCCAGGCAATGGCGCTCGAGGAGGCGAACGAAGACTAGACCGCAACCACGAGCAGCTCGGCAGCGTTGGAAAGCGCGCACGGCGTTGCAGGTGGCGTGCCAGGCGACTGCCCATTTGAGCGCTTGAAACGCCTGCGCTTCCTTGCGACGCGACACCTGAGAAGAGGATAAATGAGTTGACAAGAGAAGGGGAGAGAAGTGCCCTGAAGGTTTGATGAGCTTCACTTGGACTTCTGTGACCTTCAATGTATGAACAAAAAATAACTTTTCTTTGAAATCTACTCCTTCGCTCACCCGAGCAACCAGCGCCTTTAATCGCGGTCCTGTCCACGCCTGTGCCCATTTCAACGCGAGGGTTTGTGCGGCTGCTTCAAGGTGCTCATCTCGGGCCAACTTTTCCGCACCTCCTCCTCTACCGCGCCGTCCACCTCCTAGCGCACCCTTGCTGCCCATGGCACTGCGGTTGTTACCGCCCCCGCCGCTTGAAGCACTGTTTTTTTTCTGCACGTGGGTTCGGGCCGCAGCCAGCACTGCTGCCTGGGAAGGGCGCAAAGCCACCACAGCTGCGCGTGCCTCCGCGAGCGCTTCTGCGCCTGCGTCGACGACTGCGCTAGGACAGTAGTTGCCGTGGCTGCTGTGGCTGTTGCTGTAGTGATTGTTGCTGTTGTTGCCACGAGGAGGTGGCCTTACTTCAGGCAACGGCTGCCGTGCGTCCCGCTGCTTCTGCTGTGGCTGTAGTTGTGCTGCCCGCGGTTCCAAAAGTCGCGGCCCGGGCGAAAGAACTCGATCGTTGAGGCGCAGCCGCTTTTTGCGACTGTGCGACTGCGCTCGCTGCGCTGGCGTTTGCCGCCCTAATAATTTGTCTTGATCTTTAGCAGCAGCTGCAACAGCAGCTTCTTCGGCCTCCTCACTGGCAGCAGCTGCTGCTGCTGCTTCAGCAACAAAAGTTGCTCCTAGCACGCGCGCCGCTGTTGCTACAGTGGTATCACTGGCTGCCTCAAGGGATCCTTGTTCTGGCAATTTAGTAGTTGTCACTGTTACCTCCGCTGCTTCCGCAGCAGTAGGGGGCGACATCACTGCAGGACCAGCCGAAACAGACAGCGCTACGTTAGCTCGGGCGCGGCGTTGCTCGTCCACGGCAGCTGCAATCGCATCTTCAAGCTTGCCAGCCGCAGCCTCGGAGTAAGTCCAGCCCACTTCGGCAGCGGCAACACGCCCTGCAGTAAATATTTCTTGCTCCAAAGCTTGGCGATATGGAGTTGCCCTACTGTCACCCCTTCTGCTTCTACTGCTGCTTTTAATACTGCCATCAAGAATAAGGCCACCGCTTCGGCCAAGTAAAAGTTGAGGCTTGCCAGCGGCACTAGAAGCCCGTTCAGTCTGAATACGATCCGAACTTTGCGCCGTGCCGAGCAACAAGCGGGGCCCGTCGTTGTCGTTAACAGCACCACCCATTGATCTCAACGATGATGATAAAGGCGTTGGTGGTGTTGGTGTGGAAAGTAACGGCAAATTCTTGGGCAGTGGCGCAGACGACGCAGGGTTCATCGCCGGCCAATCATCAGTTGCGCTTGTATCAAAGCCATTGCGATAGTTGCTGGGCTCAGCCCACCGTTCAGGATGAAGCTCGTTCTGGTCCATGCTGCCGCTTCTATTCGTCACGAGCTTGCCGGCATTGTCATTTGTGAGATTATCGTGGCGTGCCATTGGCGATTCCTCCTCAGGGGCGGTTTCGGGCGCCAACTCTGAGTTCGTGTGAGCCCATGCTTCAGGAACTTGCAGGGCGGATTGCGAAACAACTGCATGACTCCTACTACCATTTCCCGTATCATTGCTCTCGTCAAGTGCGCTGCTGGAGCCAGTACTAGCGGTGGTCGCAGCAGCGGCAATAGTCCTACCATGTGGCAAAGGCTGAAGCAGCGGGCGCCTCAACTCTGGAGCGGTGCACGCTAGCCCTGCATTGGCAAGCTTGCCAATGCTGTCGGTACTGATGCTGGTGCTGGGGCGCAGCGTGCCATCTGTCGGGGCCTCTTGCTGTTGAAACTTAGCTTCATCGATTCCATTGCTCTCGTCAGTAAGAGGTAGACCAGCGACAGCAGCACTAGCCTGGGCGTATGCAGCAGCTTCTAGCCTTGCTTCCTGGGCTGCCTGGGCTGCTAGTGCTTCAGCCACGACGCGATTCGCCATCCGTGGGCTAGAAAAGAGCAAATAAGGAAAGAAGCGGGCAAAAAAAAGGTGTACATGTATCGAATAATGCGAGAACGCCCTCAAAAAGTTTATTACAAGCAAGTGGGTGTAACTTATCACCCTCAGGCCCTGTCATGCTGCTGGGGTTGTTATCTTTGCAACAAAAAATCAATCGCGCAAATGTGTCAAGGCAACCGCAATTTATTACCCGTAGTCATGGAAGCCACCGCGTGCTTTCGAAGGAAGCAACCTCTTCAAAGTGCCAACTCCAAGGAAGCTACCGTTGTCTCCTACACGCTCCATGAACATTCGAGATGACAGTGCCACACTATCTGTGCCTGAACTCCTGCGACCTTGTTGCCCCTCTGAGAGCTGCGGTACCGCACGAGGACGCCGCTTCCCAGGGTGAACCGATGGGTGCCGATCCGCCCTTATATCTACTGCTGAGCTAGGCATAGCACTGACCTATGAACTAGCTATCCTTGATTAGGACTGGAAAAGATAATTAATTTGAGAGATGCATCTGGTGTGGAATATTTAGTTAATTATACGCAAATACATACTTCAAAGGAAAGTGAAGCAGACAACTAGGCCCTTCTTTAAGAACCGAAGCCGCGCTACATACTACGACGCCTCAACGATGCGTCTCGTAACGCTAGCTGAAGCGAGAAGAAGACAACGAGCAACAAGAACGAAACAGCAAAAAGCTCCTCTGTAGAACCGACTTCTGTGCATAACTTAGGCCTTCGTTAACCGCATCCTACAGAGGGATTCTATTTTTCAGCAAGATGGCCCTTCTATTGCCAAGGCGCCACCTTACCCTCGATTCTACTACTACGACCCCAATCTAAACCGGCGATCGTGTAATTACCGGAACCCCCATTCAACCCGGGATAAAGCTAGCTAGTAGCAGCACAGTTTTTCTCTCGGATTTACTGAGTGTGTTTTTTCCCTCTTTTTGCGCGTACACTTCTGCCCGCAGCATTGGCCTCTGTGTCATTTGGGTTTGTATTAGTTCGAGTTCGAGTTTTGAGACAGGCCCCGAAGGACCGGAATTAGAAGACTAACAGGTAGAGAAGAAAAGCAAAGCAGCGCAAATTAGACCTAAGAAGCTAATCAGGCGCACATGCCCGAGTGACCATGGAAGTGGTGGTAGCGGTCCAAAGTGGCACTTTCCTTTTTATACCATACTACAGTAGTAGTGCTTTTTTTTTTTTTTTTTTTTTTTTACATACAGGTAGTTCCGGGTGTTAAGAGGTTGTCAAGGTAAGGGAATAAGGGTTAAAATTCGGTACTTCCACCTGTTAGAAATCGGTTTCCTTCTTGTACTGTAGTACTAAAAAACGCTAAGAGAGCGAGGGCGAGGGAAATATGAAAGGCAAGAAAAACCAAATC
>Ga0307979_1000513_pt1 | contig 26458 bp, 20 predicted proteins | sample OrgLakmetage1058_FD_201833 | JGI IMG/M metagenome (GOLD analysis project Ga0307979, IMG submission 201833) | Saline water microbial communities from Organic Lake, Antarctica - #1058 | ecosystem: Environmental > Aquatic > Non-marine Saline and Alkaline > Saline | place: Antarctica: Organic Lake...
GGTCCCTCCCTATCAAAGAGCTAAACCCATATATCTTCCATCAAACGCCACGGACGCTAGTCGTGGTCGTCCTCCAGCGTTTTTCGAAACCCTCGCAAGGCCCTCCACCTTGAGAGCAAGTCGACTTCAAAGTCAGAGAGAGGCGCCCTGTTTAGTATATGCTGGCGGCAATTCGATAACTTCAGGCCGCTTGTTATCAGTGCTCTGTAGGACTTATCCATCAAGAATTTCCTTGTTGAAAATGCTAGCTACTACAGATTTGTATACTGCACTATCTGTAGACCTACCTAAGTACAGTAGAAAGCTAGAGAGGCAAGAGCTTACTGACAACTGTTCTGAAGTGTCAGCAGAGAATTTTTGCCGGCAGTCGTCGTCGGCTGTCGGCATTATTTTACAGATTATCTGTAGTGATTAAGGAAGAAGGAAGACGTTGTACAATGACGACAGCACGACAGTTGTGCACTGCGCTTAATCTCTAGTCAAATCGTGCTTCTGCGTGTCTACGCTCTGCTTTCCTGAAATATTATTTATAGTGGCATGGATGCAGAGAGCCAGCTCGATACTTCTGCGGTCTTGGATGCCGAGCTAGCCGCCGCTGAGGCTTCAGCGCGGCAAAAGGCAGCGAATGCACGGATGCGAGCAGAAGCTGCCCGAGCAGCAATGATCTGCGCAGATGCAGCCGTAGAAGCGGCTATCAAAGCTGCTGATACTGCTTCTGAGGCTAAAAAAGCAAACCTAGGAAAGGCGGCTAAGGAGGCAGCTGCGGCACGAGAAGCTGCGAACGCCGAAGCAATCAAGCTTGCAAAGCAAGCCCGCCGGATGGAACGAAAAGAGCGCTTACGGCAGGAAGAAGGGCAGCGGCAGCAGCAAAAGAATGAATTAAAAGAGCGCTTACAGCTTAAAGAAGAGCATCGTCGTCAACAACAAGATAATGAATTCAAGGAGCGCTTGCAGCAGGAAGAAGAGCAACGTCAGCAGCGGGATAAAGAACGAAAAGAGCGCTTACAGCATGAAGAAGAGCAACGCCAGATCCGAGATAAGGAACAAAGGAAACGTTTGCAGCAGGGAGAAGAGCATTGTCATCAGCAGCAAGAGGACGAATCCATGGGTATTATGTGCGACGATATGGTGTATGGCGATAGCGAGCATGAGCGAATGAAACGTGCCGAAACTCTAAACAAAGGAGAAGTTCGTCGTCGCGCCGAGAGGGTGCATGCTGCGCTAGAGTGTGAACGCTCTAAGCAAAAATCAATGAAGCAGCACCATCGAAAAGTCGCAAATTTTGTGCAAGAAAGTGAGTACAAGCAGCATAATGTCATAATGTACTATCAGCAGGATCCGTCAGCCATGTCTTTGGAACGTCATGGGTTCATAGTTAGAGACCACAACCAATATGAGCACCGTGTAAAAGCCTGGGAGATAAACCAGGCACGCGATCGTGGACGCTCAGAGCGGTCTAATGAGCTTAAGGCACTTTGCAAGCGCACTGAAGCACGATGGCGCGAACAAGAGCTAGTGGAAAACATGCGAATCACGGAAGCTTTAAGCGAGGATGAAAAATGTAGAAGAGGCAATCTCTTGTTCAAGAAGAGCCTAGATGACGCTCGTCAATCCCTTCTCGAACGCAGAGAGGCACAGTGCGAAGTCATGATCGCTCGCATCGAAGCTGAAAGGCAAGCTGCCCTTCGTGATATTGCTAATTACCAAGCAAAGATCAAAGCTCTCGAAAAAGCGGCGCTTAAAAAGACACGTAACGATGAAGGAAGGCACCGAGGGAAAAGACGTGATAATCGCTCTGAGAGAGCACGGCGTGAATATACAATGGCTGACACTTCGTTTACACGTGCGTCCAAGGACGAAAAATCCATGCAAGAAGCTGATGACGTACAAGAGCAGTCTGAAGCATTGTTGGAGACATCGCGCCGTAAAACGAAACGTGCAATTGAGTCTATGGTTTATGGACTGGCAACCTTAGAAGATGAATTGCGTTGTGAACGCATCACCCTTCAGCAGAGGGTAGCAAATGAGGAGGACCATTTAACATTGAATGAAGGCACGAGCACAGTAGAACCTTCGGACAATCGAGAAAGCAATCTTGCTGCGCCTAATTTTAAATTAGAAGACGCTGAATTGATTTCTGAAGCTGCTGAGTCAGGGCACGCAGGCGTCGGTCTCCATGGCAGAAATGGTAGTGTTGCGACTTCAAGTCCCAATGAGATCTCCAAAAATGAAAGCCGTCATGACGTACTGCACGACGTTGGTGTTGAAGAATTAAAGGACGAACCAGAGCCGGTACTTGCTTCTGAGCCATTAGAAATTGTAGATGACGATGTACGCGCAGCAATTGTTGTCGTGTCTATGGATGCATATGTAGGAGTCCAATCTTCAGATGAAGCAAATGAAGTGGATGCATCAGTGGCTTCTAGCAGCACCGCTGCATCGAAAGGAGTATCGACGGAGGAGAAAGTGCACGACTTTGCTGTCGGTGACTCAGTTGAGGTTCGGGATGATCTGAATGAAGAGTGGGCGCCTGGAACTGTGCTGAGCGTGGATGATTCCGGCACTCCTGAAGTTCAAAAAGATGGTTATGAAACTGCATATACGTGGACGTATTGCCAGCATCGTACAACGCATGGCTTAGAGTGTAGTGGGAACTCAGGTGAAGGGAACTCTAAGATTCCTAAGCAGATAAGAGTAGAAAATTCAAATCAATTCACTCCAGGAGACAAAGTTGAGGTTCGGGACGAGCTTGACGAAGATTGGGATCCTGGCACTGTATTAAGCTTGGATGAAGATGGAATTCCAGTAGTCAAAAAAGATGGCTATGACTCCGCTTATACGTGGGCGTTTTGCCGGCACTCTACCCAGGGTGAACTGAGCAGTACTATCCATGAAACTGGTAAGAATAGCAAGAAAGACGATGTTGCAGCCACTGCGCACCCTGAGCTAGACGCCTGCTGTGACGATGACAAGTCGCAATCATCAAAAGAATCTGCCAGTAACGATACCTTATCGTCGACTGCATCAAGTAAATCATTGACACCTCCACCTCCCGCGCCTGACGCCTTCACGTCGCCAGCAGCATTTCCTCGCTGGAAGGCCAACCTTGATGACGATGACGAGTGGGAAAGCGGGCACGGGGGTTTTGGAACAGGTGGGAAAGTTGTTCCAGCGAGTCGACGACGTCCAAGTTCGTCAGCTGCGGATGTTGTGATAGCAGTCCAAGCAAAGTCGAAACTTACGTCAAAGGGAGAGATCACGTCGCCAAGTAATCAACGAACATTAGCACAAGCGGAGTTATCGCGGCTTGAGGAGACCTTAAAAAAAGCTGAGGAAAACGCTGAAGAGGCAAAGACTGAGAAGAAACCCATTCGAGTGAAGAAATACTTGAAAGAAATTGAAACACTCACGAATCAAATTATGAAAGCGCGCGAAGACTTGGAAAAAATGGGCGGGCAAACTCGCATGGAAGGGCGGTATGTTGCCAATGGACTAGAAAGAGACACAGCAATCTCCTCTCCGAGGACTCCGTTGGCTCCAGCGCGAGCTCGACTCATTGGTGCGATGAAATCAGTCCGAGCGGTCAAGCGCTTAACAAGCACCAGTAGTCCTGCAAGTACGTCCGCCAAGAAGCCTGGTGCACTTCCAAGCGCAAGCATTGCTCAAGAAGGCACTACCTCTGGCGACGAAGAAGTTGCAACGACGCCCACTGCTTCTGACGGCATCGAAGCGCGTGCTACTGGTGATCGCGGTGAATTCAAGGAAAATTTTGATAACGAAATCAAGAAAACTCCGTCGAGTGTAGAAAAGAAGAAGAGCCGATGGGTTGGTCTATTTGGAAGAGTTAAGAAAAAGTAATTGGAGATGAAAAATTGCCTCATTTCAAATTGTATACGACGTATCGAGTTAAGGTGTATGATTGAATTCGATTTTGCTATTTAGCCAGAAGCCATACAAATTTAAGCCTTAAGCTCAAAATTTATACTGAATACCCCTAAATAAGAATTAAGAACTTTTCTATTGACAACTGTAGATCACACGTAATTCGTAAAGAAGTACTGGCGCCTGATTTGATACGCATACTGTATTTAGTAACTAGTAACTACCAGGCAGTGTGGCATCTACTGTACATAGCCTCCCGGTCTCCCAGGCCAAATTCAAAGCCAGGCTTGATTAGATTTGATTAGATTTGATTCTACTCTTCATTTGCAAAGAAATATCAACAAATAGCAAAAAGCTGCATATTGATGAATCCTCCAGAACAAGTCTGACTAGGCTGAGGGTCCTTTTGCGTAATATTGGGGCTCATACAGCTATCGTAAGCAGTCTATTTGCTTGAGCCTTCTTTTTCTAAATGCGATTCGCGACCTCGACCCCACCTCCCACCTCCACTTCCGACTTCCACCTCCTACTCCCCCAATTCGTTTCGACACTCGATAGTGACTTCTAAGCTTATGAGACAGGCCTCGAGGAGCCAGAATTAGAAGGCTAATAGGAAGAGATAAAAAGCAAAGCAGCGCAATCGCGCAAACTAAGAAGCAAATCAGGTGCACATGCCCGAGTGGCCATGGAAGTGATGGTAGCGGTCAAAAATGGCACGCCCCTCCGTGCTCTGAGAGTGCTGCACAAAAGAAGAGTTCCTGCCTGCAGAGGAGGGGACTACAACCAAGTCTCTCAGGCGACTTAGAAGAAGAGTCGCCCAAATAAATCATCTACATGTACTTACAACTAAATCTAGGCTTACAATTAAGACCCCCTCTTCCCCTTTGACCCCTTCTGCCTTTCTGGTTTTCTGGAACTGGAACTTTTAGTTTTGACTCACATACCATTATAGCACCAAACTGCGACGTGAAGTCACGTTTACTAGGGTCCACCCTGTCGATTGTCCAGAAGGAACGTATCGCGCGCTCTCTTAATCTCGTTAATACGGTAAGTCGATCCTCCCCCACAAAGGGAAAATTTTCAATAACACAACACCTCCCACATACATCAACAGAGCCATCGGCCGGTCTACGGCCTAGGGTCTACGTCTATACGGGCCGTCAAACGCTTAAGTCGCGTTGCAAATAATACTCAGCAATACGCAGGGAAGTGCTCATTGGACATTGCTGGTTGCTTCTCCTAGAATAATTAATGATAAAAACACTTCATTGAATTAGTTCTTAATTCGGCGGTACGAACGGTTCGATGTCTATATTTTTTATTTGTATATGAGCTATGAGCCAGAACCAAGGGTGCGATTTACGTACACGCGTAATTTACGCGCCTCGGGCTTAATTTTTACTTTTACGCGTAATTTACGTGTGCCATACGCGCGGTAAAAATCGTTAAAAATACGGGCTCTTGGAATTCTTTGGTGGTGCTGTGCCCTTCCGAACTCCCTTCCCTACTTCTAACTTCACTAGCTCACTGCAGCATCCTTCGTGATGGGCGTGGTCTCTGCCCAGAGGGAAGTGCCACGCTTTGCCGGCTTGGGTACCGTTCAAAAGAGCCCACCACGAAGAGTGGTTATGCTGATGAGTTACATCTAAAGGAGTCAAGGAGATTCTACGGTGACGTCACTGCAGTATACGCGGGATTTTGTGACGCGATTTACGTCTGGTTGGTAAAAATTACTTCCCCGCGTAATTTACGGCGTAAATCGTAACCTAGGCCAGAACTAGAGCAAAGGCGAAAGTATAAGTAGTAAGAAGCCTTCATGTTTCGAATTAGCTCATTGCACGGTGTTATTGGGTTCCATCTCACTTGCAAAGCAGAGAAACGCAGAACTCTATACTTCTCTCATTGGCTTAGGTCGCTTCTCACTTTCAACTTCCAACTTGGTTGATCTCTGATGATAAAAATATAAATACAGCTGCCCGTGAAGGAGCCGCTCAAATGAGGTGACTTTGCTCTCAAAACGTTGTGCCGGACCCTGAAGCGCGCTTCTTCTTCTTTGGGGTCTCTTTGCGCGCGGACGCTTCCCCGGCTTCCTTCTTCCAGTCAGGAGGCTTGTGGATCGGGGCTTTGTCTTTCTTCGGTGATGGTGGGCCTTTTACTCCTGCAGCTGCCAACGGCTTCCCCGCGGGTCTTCCGGGCGCGCGCTTTTCTGACGGCAACACGGGTGGGGCTTTTCCTTCGTTCCACTTGTTGTGCTCAATGATGGCTACCGGTTTCTTGCCTGTGGGCATTTTCGCGTCTGACTTGCCTGCTTTGGGGGTGCCGGCTTTCTTGGCCGCTTTGCCGCCGAGCACCTTGGCTTTTCCAGCCAATTGGTAGTTTTTGCCCACGCCGCCAGCTTCGTCGGCGTTCAACAGCTGGCCCACGACCGTGTTGGCTTTGATTTCCGCGGCTTTGATGAACTCGCACCACTCGTCGAGCAGCACAATCCCGCCGCCGTTGTCGTCGATGGACTCGAACACTAACCGCGCGTCTTTCTTTTTGGCGTCCCATAACGGCTCGAACGCTTTGAACCCATAGCCCGTGACTCCCTTGAACCCGCTCTTGAACTCTTCCAGCTCCACGCGCTTGTCGTCGTTCGCGTCCCGGCCGCTGCCGCCGCCGTCGATCTTCGCGAAGGCGTCGAACATGGCCGCGTACACGATGAGGTACACGTTGAACAGGCGGAACTCTTCTTTGGACACGAAGTCGTCGTCGGTGGCCTTCTTGGTGCCCTTGATCACCGCGCCTGTGTCCGCTTTGTAGTCTTTCGCGTCGGTGAACGCGCGCATGTAGCACGGGCGAAAGGCCTTGAATAAATCCTGCCCGGGCTCTTTCATTTCTTTGCCCTTCCCAACCTTGGGGTACTTGGTGATGAGGCTCTTGAGCACGAAGGTCTCGAGCTCGGCCAAGGAGCACAAGCCGTTGCCGTTGGGATCAGCCGCTTTGAACCCTTCGGCCCGCAAAGCTTCACCAGCTTTGGTCTCCGCGCACAGCGGCTCGAAAACCCCCGCAAATTTGAAGTATTCTTCGGAAGCCCCAAACTTGCCCTTGCCCACGCACAAGCCGAAGCTGTTGGGCTTGGCCTGAGGTGGCCCCGCGCTCTTCGCCGGGCCCGCGCCTGGCTCCTCGTCCGCCGCCAAAATCAAACCCAAGTTAGTTTTCTTGGCCACTTCAGCCGCTTTGATGAACTCGCACCACTCGATGAGCAGCACCATGCCTGCGCCATCCGAGTCCATTTTCTTGAACGCTGTCTCAGCTGCCTTGGTGTTGCTGATTCCCTTGAATGCTACGAAGCCGTACTGGTCGCAGACTCCCTTGTATCCCTTCATCCACTCGGCTTTCTCAATGCGCCGGTCGTCGCCCGCGTCACGCCCAGCACCGCCGCCGTCAATTTTGGCGAAGGCGTCGAACATCATTGCGTACACGACCAACTGCGCGTTGAAGATTCGGAACTCTCCTTTGGAGACGAAGTCGTCTGCGGTAGCCTTTTTGGTGCCCTCAATTACCTGGCCATCGTCAGCTTTGTAGTCCTTCGCGTCGTTGTAAGCTCGAATGTAAACCGGCCGGAACGCGGTGAAGAGGTCGCGGCCCACGTCAGGATCAGCTTTTGTCTTTTTCGGGAACGCAGCCAGCAAAGTCATCAAGATAAAGTTCTCAATTTCTGCCACCGAGCAGAGACCGTTGCCGTTGGGGTCCGCAAATTTGAAGCCTTTCTTGCGCAGCGCTGCGCCTGCCTCGCTGTCTGCAGCGTACGGCTGAAAGGTTGCCACAAACTTTTTCAAGTCGTCTGAAACATCTTCGCCCAACACAATTGGCTTGGCGACCTTCGCTGCACCTTTCGAGGCACCACCTTTAGGTGCGCTGCCCTTCGAGGCATTTGATGCACCACTGGTTGCAGGACTGTTGACAGCTGCGGCCGAACTACATGATTGAGAGAGGCCCTACAAAAGAAAAAGTTTGGGGAAGGTAAGTGACATATTATTTGTCGCTCCATTCGAAGGTGGAGAAGGCGTGGGAGACACTTTACAAGAAAGAAAGCGCGATCATTCATGACTCGTGCAAAAGATAAGGTATGATAAATAAATCTGCATGTTAACAGGGCAGAACGACGCACCATGTCGAGTACAGTGCTGCTTAACTTGGGGCGAACTAATAATGGACTCGCAACAAAATTTTACTTCTGAAAAAGTTTCAACGACTCATTTTCAATCACAGAGGTCGTTTCTAAAAATCAAACGAGAAATTCCCGACATCGGGATTTTATTATATTATATTAGGTAATTTGGAATTGAATCCCGAAGATCCCGAGCCCCGAGCGTATCTCGAATGTTCTCATGTTCAAAACATCTCGCTGCATGCATCATCCTCATATTATTTCCTATAATATACGCTCCACTACTATGAATAAGATGTCCTTAGTGGAGCCAAAAGGATAAGGTGTTGAATTTAGATCGCCCTGACTACTTCATTGAAAATACTCCTCCCATGTAGACTCGAAGTTCTCACATTGGTCGACGCCTTCGCGTACCCGATCTATGCTTCTATTCACAAAAGAGTTGAGGAGCAACAGAATGTCAAACGAACTACATGTAGAAGTCTCACGACCTCAATTTCGAGGCAGCGGGTCGCATTATATCAAGCGGCGCCATTCGGAATCTCGAGGACTGACTGAGATCAAGTGCAGGCTGGACTCAATCATCGCTACATCCCGGGTTCTGAACCATGCGCGTGTGTTCCATGACTGTCTGGGCACTAACCTCAGTGCTGGCAGTGGGTGGCACTCGCTACGGCGCTTGCGGTGCCGAACAATTGGATACGGACCGGCCTCGTGAATTGTCGACCTCAGCAAAGCTGTCGAGGGGAGTTGACACTGGAGGGCTGCCACCCGGAGTAAGGCATTCGTGGTCGCCACTCCCACGGAAAACGGATAGCTCTTCAGGCGGCTCTGATGTGGGCAGCGCGCCTACTTCTGCCCCCACAGCTCATCGAAGAAACCGAGACTCCAGCGAGTCGGGAAATGACTCGAAAGGCCCAGCAAGTGCACGATCCAGCGGCGACTTGACGTTTATCTGGATGGCCATCACGGTAAGCTGGGATGCAGTGAGGTTGCTCTTGATTAGATATGACTTCTAGTTGTATCGCGCAAGCGTAGCTTCTCCTATACCAGCTTTAACCTCAAAATCATGTACCCGCCGCATTTCACCTACAGTCGTCGCCGCAAATGCCGGTCATACCACCGTTCCTTCCGCTTTCTTCTTCCTTTTCCCCTTCATCTCCTGCCCCCTCCATTTTCGGAGCTGTTCACTGTCGCACTCTGTCTCCATTACTTCTCTTATTCACTGCACCTTTTCCCTTTTGGATGCGCCCGCCTTTGCATTTGCCACGCGCTGTTGACACGTGCGCACACGGTGCCAGGTGTGGATCATCTGCTTCTGCGCGTACGCCGTGGCGGGGGAAGAGTCGAGCGCGGCCGAGCAGCGCCGCCGGGGCCTCAACTTGTCGGAAGCAGCGCGGGCGTGGAACAGCGCCCGGTCCTTCAGCTTGAACGGGGGCGCGGCTAACACAGGCACCACCTCAGAAGACCAGCCGTTGGCGCCCACAGAGGTTAGCCGAAGCACACGCACGCCAACGTCTGTTGCACTTTGTGCGGCACCGAAACTGCCACGGACGCTTTTACCAGCCTAGCTTTCTTATGCACCTTATTCACCTTGCTCACTGCATGTAACTCGTCTTTTTGACTTCTTCCGTACTTCCTTCTCTGTCTCTTCTACTGCCTGTCGGTCTTCCTCTGACTACACTTCCGCCGGCATCAGGCCCCGCGGCCGCGGCCCCGTCGGGCGCGCGTCTTGGGGGGGCAGGAAATGCCCTACGCGCAGTGCTTGCCGGCTGGGCTCCTGCCCCCGGGATGCGCCGACGCCTTTGCCAGCGCGCACGGGGCTGAAGAGAAGGCGCTCACTAAATGCCGCCAGTGCTCCGCACCGCTGCCTACCACCACCGCCACCACGGCAGATTCCAGCACCACACCACCGTCTACATCGACCACTAGTTCAAATACTACGACCACCACCACCACCACGACCAGTCCGATGATCACCTGCGAAGCGTGCGGCACTACCACAGCAATAACAGGAGGATCGGAGCGTGAGCCAGTGGAGGCGCTGGCGGCGCCGGTGCCGGAGCGGCTGGACTTTGAGCTCGAGTCGTGCTCCATCTGCCTCGACCAGGTATAGGACGCACTGATGTTGGGTGCTTGCCTGTCTGTCCTTGATAGCCTTTGGTTTCATTCTTCCATTTCTTACGACGACGTTTCTCGTTCGTCTTTAAACGCAATGCATACACTCATTTCGTGTCTTTCGCCCCCATTCTGACCTACTTTGACCATTCCCAGTTCGAGCTGGCCACCCCGGTGAAGAAGCTGGGGTGTGGCCACGTGTACCACCCGGAGTGCATTGAAGTGTGGCTCGACGTAAACCCCCGCTGCCCCCTGTGCCGCCGGGACTGGCGACGGCGCGGCCGCCGGGTCGTGAACAACAGAAGCCGGGCGCGAGGGTCGACCAACAATCAGCAGCAGCCGGGCGGCGGCGTGAACGGCGCTCCGAGCGGCAGTGACGAAGAGCTCCAGGGCTTGGAAGCAGGTGGGTTGTAATTATGGTGAAGTTCCACTTCGCATGCCAATGGTACTTTCTCTTGAGGGACAACTTCTTGGGTTTTCGTTTCTCTTCTTCTTTTGCCTTGGTTACCTGTGTCCAAAATCCGACCTCGGGTGACTTTTGGCGGCACTCCTTTTTGTTTGTTTTCGCCCGCGCCTCCTGATTTTTCATATTCCGCACCTCACGCTTGTGCAGGCCACCACGAGTCGCTGGAGTACGACCCCATGGACTTTGACGAGGAAGGGGTGGAGCTCACGGTGCAGGGCGCGGTGACAACGCTGCACTTCACCGCCATGCTGCACCCGGAGGTGCGGTTCGGGGTCACCATCGCCGCCACCAGCAACGGCCTGCTGGTGACGTACGTGGAGCCCACGGGGGCGGGCCACGCGCAGAGGGTCAACGTGGGCGACTACCTCGTGCGGCAGGTACGAATTGCATGGTGGCGGTGGCGGCGGCTCGTGCGAACTCAGACAGGCGCGCGCGCGCGCGTGCGTGTGTGATCTGTGACGAGTGGCGCTCTCGTGGACTTGCTTGTTTCATTTCTGTGCCACCCTTTGCTCTCTCTGTGTTTGACATCCTCTGCACTTCTTTTTAAAAAACGCTCTTGTAATTGCATCCAATCAGGACGGCGCCCCCGTGCCCCGGGGCATTGGCGACGCGGCCTTTGTGGCGCAACTTGTGGCTTTAGGGCGGCCAGTGGAGCTGGGGTTCGCGCGGCAGCTCAACGACGACGACGACGACGACGACTTTGACGATGTGGCCTTGGAGCACCGCGGCCAAGACGACGAGAACGACGATGAGAATGATGAGAATGACCGGAACCAGGGCCAGGACCAGGAAGAAGGGAGTCAGGACGACGGCGGCGAAGACAACTATGGATTAAGGGACGAAGAGGAAGTTGGCGAAGACGACGACGACGACGATTCGCGCAGCCCGACCCATGAGCCGCCCCTGCTGCCCGCGTCCTCGCCCCCAAGCCCGAGCCCGCGGACCGACGGAAGCTTGTCGAGGAGCCACAGCGACGACGGAGGAGATGGAGACGTTGGCAGGAGGAGGGGCGGTGAGTTGACAACTTATGCTATTGGAGCTGAAGCGGTGGAGTCATCCGTCACCCGGAGGCGGAGCGCGGCCAACGCAGAGCTCGACACAGACCGAGAAGAGGAAAAAGACGACGACGGCGACTACGAAAAAGAAGAAGAAGTCCGCACGTGGGAGAGCGAGGCCGACGATCGGAGCGAAATGGGTGAGGGAGCGAGCGACGACAGCATGGTTGACAGCAGCGACGACGATGATGGGTTTCGTGGGACTTGTGCTGGCAACCATTAGATGAGGCCACGGACCAGACACGAGAGGTCAAGATGATCATACAGACTTTAAAAAATGAAATAAAATGGCTCGGGCAGCAGCAGTATTTGGAAGAAATGGCCTCTTAATTCCTTCGCCGGCGATTTGGAAGGCATGCCCACGTTGGGCCTTGGAGGTGCCGTTTTGTGTGCATGGGCATTGCACCGCAGTTGGAAAAGGAAAGGGGGCAGCGAGCAGCAAGAAAAGAGACGCAAATGTAAAAGATTCGATTAGATTAGATTATACTCTTCCAGTGTAAAGAAAGGCAAGGGCTTAAATAGCGCGCTTTCAGAGGTGATCTATATTTACACTTGTGGCATGTATCTGCGCGTTCCAGAAGGTTCTATCTGGCGTAAAGTAAAAGCCATTCAAGAACACCGTCCACTCTTCCCTTGTTTTGCAATACCTCCTTAAATCTGTATGTGCTATTGTTTGCTGTAACACATTAATGGAGTGTAGAAATTGTATACATTTGAGAGAAATAATGGATAATGCATGATACACGGGCCATGTGACATGTGATATGCGCCTATTGCCTATTGTATTGGCACATGCCACTCCGAAGCGAAGAGAAAATACAGGTGCCCTTGGAAGTGCGCTGTGTATGGTTCTAGGGGAATTCTTAATGCTCGCTTAACCTATCTTACCTCGCCCCACCCAACCGCACCCTACCCCACTTTTCAGGCCTTAACCCAAATACTGATAATGTTGCGTCCTTCGTTCTTGCGTGCTATCGGCGATCGGCGATTTTCCGGATAACAGACATATGGCAAAGTTCCACGTGTAGAACACAGTTGCTGAGCTCTATGTCTCATACCCATTTCCTGTAAACCCGGTCCTATTGATTATAGTCTAAAGGCAAATTCGATTCTATCAATTGTGTGTTGAACTCGCAAACACCACCAAAGCCGCTCCGGCTACAAAGTGCGGGCTAGAAGGCCCACCGAGCGCAGTGCAAGACGCCAAGAAAATGACAAGCGTGCTGGTGCCTTAGGAAATACTACTGAATGCGTCGGAACGATACCTGAGGCATGCAGACGAGACGAGGCCACTGGCGGCCTGCGCGCAAACGAGCAACCATATTCCCGGCGTGTAGCCCCCCAAGAAGCCACCACCTTGGCTAGTTGGTGACCCCCAAATGGTGTGCCGGTTCTGCAGACACACAGCAGCAAAACCTATAACAGTGCCCCACGCACTGAGCCTTAAGTTTGTGAGCCAAAAACTGGACAGTGGCTTTTCTAGGCCATTGTGGGATTCCGCTGCTGCATTTGTCTTTCTCTTCAGCAAAGCTTCACTGTAGGTGCCACCTACCGATGAACACAGCGCTGCAGCAACGGCGGCAGCAATGCCTCCGCTCTGACGGTGCTGCCATGTATGTTCGAATACTGTTTCATTGTCGTTGTTGCGCTGCATGTAGGCAGCGTAGTGTACCAATGAAATTCCAAAGCAGAGCAAGAGCATCGCTACTTGCTTGCCCCAAGGTAAGGTACGACCCAGCACAAGCGTGCCTAGGAAACCGCCGAAGGCTACTTTTAGATGGTAAGTAGACATAAACAGCCCAGCCGTGCAGTTCACTAGCGAATAGTACACGAGCTGGTCTCGGACCACGTATATGGTAGCAGGAAGTGCCGAAGATACCATCTCTGCTGGCTGAAAGCTTCGAGTCAGCACTGAGAACCCACGCTCCACCCTAGCCGCAGTACTTTGGCCACGATCATCGATAAGGTAGTAGTCATGGTTTGATATTGGAGCTTTGAAGTCATCACCGATGCCCATTACCACAAGCACGCTACATACTATAAGCTTGAATAATTCACCCAAGAATACAGCAGTGGTGGGGATGAAGGATTGAGAGTCCGACGAGCCAGTCTCGCCCGAAGTATGAGCACCCGACAGCGTGCCTACGATTCGAATAATTAGCACGGTTCCAGCATTTTCAAATAATGTAGCGACAAAAGTAGTGAGATGCAGACGCAGCGAAGTGGGATTGTTTGCAGTCACCCCGTGCTCTGCTTCCGGCGGAGTTACTGGCGGGGAAATATCCGGTGCCTGCGCAACGAATGGATCGCTAAATAGCGGTTCCCTGCAAAGCCGCGCGAGAGCTTCATTCGAATCAACTTTACTAGAACGGCGCCTTCTCATTTCAGCTAGCGATGAAGGTGGTACCCACGCCAACTCAAAAGATAAGGATCCCACGCCAACAAAAGATTTGGATACTGGTCATTGGATTGGAATGCACAACACCGCACAACGCACAACTCACAGAACCGCGAACCGAATATCCGAATCCGAATCCGAATGAAGTGAGAAGTGAGAAGTGCGCGAGTGCGCGTAACGTGTTAAGAGGAATACGGTAATTGCGATGCGGAATGCCGATAACGATAATATTGAGCGCACTCGACTCCCGACTGCGGACTCGGTTTCTTGTATACTGCGCCGTTCTCACTCATAGAGAGGAAGTATCCCCGCTAGACCCCGGCTGAGAACAGTACACACTATCCTCTTTACGATTTTGACTTGCGCGCAACGCACGCGCGTACACTTCTGCCCGCAGCATTGGCTTCTGTGTCATTTGGGTTTGTATTAGTTCGAGTTCGAGTTCGAGAACAGGTCGCAAGATGGCACCTCGACGAAGCGCTTCAGGCTTCAGCTTCAAGCTTCAAGTTATAATTCATGTATTGGATCAGATTAGATGTATGTCCTTTTTACAATTACGAGGCAAATTAAGAGCAACTTGTGAATGGCACATGAAACGCCGAAGATAAAGTCTTTGCATCGAGCAGAGACCTAGCTGCACCCCCGTTGTATTTGCTTTGATAATCGCCGCCTGCCCTTGTCGCCATGTACGTCTTGGAAATTTCATGAGGCCAAGTCCGAAATGCCGGTGGCGTCGACATGAACGTCAACCACGCTACCTGACGAAGGTACAGGAACCGATGAATTTCCTACGGTGCTATCACTGGGCTCTTTGATGCTGCCTGCTCTGCCAGTGTCGCTCTTCTTCTTGTGCTTGTTTTTGGCGCCAGGGAATGGTGCGTGTAACGCTGCGTAAAGGCGCTCAACTTTTTTACCACCAAGGCCAGGGCACCGGGCAAGCTCTTCTCTCGACGCCAGCGCCATCGCTTTCACGGAGCCAAAGTTCGACGCCAGCGTAGCAGCGTCCGTCTTGTTCACGCTTCGCACGCAACCCAGCACGTCTGCCAATCGCCCCACGTAGTCGTCGGAAGCTCGGGCCATGATCGTGGTGGGAGGCTTGTGCTCGTAGCAGCGGAACGTTTCGAGGTACCGCGCCGCTTCTTCCCACGACCACGCTAAGAGAAGGGTGGCGTCGTGGACCAAGCATTGAGTGTTGATGGCGAGCAAAGCATGCCGCTCGTCGGCATCTACCAAGCATAGCACCTACAGTAGTGCGGAATAATCAGGAAAGCGAATATACGAGCGGAACAGTACAGTATAATTCTGTTGAGACAGTAGGATTTTGTTCAGAGCTTTACGTATACCTACAGCGTACGCGGGTCATGTCAATTAGAGAAAACATAAGTTTCTTCGCAGTGGCTAGATGAGAAACTTGCTTCATTCACACGTACCAGTTTGAGTCTTGGCCCACCAAAACCACTGAGTTCGCGGAGCCGCCGCGTTAAGTATTCCGGGTGCAACAGGTGGTATTTTACTTGGACGAACAAACAGCCACAGCCCACTCCGAGTTGGAAGTCGGCAACTTGCTCCTCTACAAGCTCCACCGGGCAAGCTCGAATCAAGCCCACGATAGGGTTGCGCGCCTGCCGTGCGCGGTTGACCAAAACCTTCGGAGCACCACTAGTACTGCTGCTGCTCGTGCTCGTGCTGCCTCTGCCAGCCCAGGGCTTTTGCGGCACAGCCCAGCTTGCTGTGCCCGCAGAGTTAGCAGCAGTCATCTGAGGTCTCGGATTTGCGCCGCGAGAAACTGCACTTGGGGCTACCGCACTTCTTGGTGCATGCGCTATGTTGGTGGCTTGCGACGGAGATGGCTGAGGTGGCACCGAGAAATTTGAATTGATTGTCGAGCTCGGCACCTGCTGCTGTGACAATGGCTTCGTCGCTAGCTGAGGTTCTGGTTGTGTTGATGCTCGAGGCTGCTGTGATGAATGTGTTGAAGACTGCCGATAACTTTGATGCTGCCGATCCTCCCTTTGCGGCTGCTTCTGTTCTTGCTGTTTCTTCTGCTGCTGGCGCTGATGCAACTCAAAAGCTGATGGTTCTGCAGCTGTAGCTTCTAGCACTCGCTTCTTTGCATCAGCCAGGCTAGGCACTACAAATAAGGGCCGCTTCCGAGCCCCTTCTTCCATCTATTTATCTCTACTGTCGAAGCTATAATAGATGAGCTTTGAATGACATTTTTTCTTGAACGAAGAGATTGGACACTAATATAATGTTATTTCACCCTCGTGACTGAGCTTTCCGGCCAACAGCGAAGAACCCACTCCTAATCATTCGTAAACCTCCCTGCGACGTAGGTTTACGAATGATTAGGAGTGCGAAGAACCAAGAACAGCTGAGCACCAATCAGTACAGTATGAGTCATGAGCTGAGCGCCTGATGCCGATGCAGCTCGTACCTGTAATGACATCTCTTTGGAACTTCAGGACTTTATGATTCGCTTGCTTCGATATCAAAATCCTTTCCATTTAGGTCGCTCGAAGACACTCCAGGATCCGTTAGCACTAAACAAAACCCGAACCAATTTATTCTTTAAACCGAAGTGAAAATAATTACTCAGAAGCAACTACTCACAAGCCAGTACTACTGAGTAAAACCACATGCACACAGGGCGCACGCAAGTCATTACCGTAAAGGAAATCATTCCCATAGTACTTGTGATCTTTGTTGTGTTCATGTTCATGGAACCAGACGTGCAATACACACGCAAACTAAGTCACTAAGAAGCCTAGGCTGCTCTTTTTTGATTTAATCCCCTTTAACTTCACTTTTAGATTATCCCTGTCTTCGGATTTCCGATGCCCGGTAACTGGTAGTTTAATCGACAGTCGACAGTACGAAAAAATTATACACACAACCAAAACACGGGAAATGCTAAGTCCTTACCAGACCTGCGACTCAGCTCCTGATCGAATTGGCATTGCGCAACGCGAAAAACTTCGTCATCAGCCTTTGGTCTTCGTTATTGTGCACGGGCTGATTTTCAATGCCGCGGTCATGTTCTTTTTCAAGTAACTTGTTCTTTCGTTCAGTCGCGAGCTCTTCTTGAGCTGCCTGAGTGGCTGCACGAGCTGTAGCAAGCTCATTTCGTAGTCCTTCTGCTTCTTTGCGCTGCACTTCCATCTCAGCAACAGCCTCGGCCTCAATTTTGGCCTTGACTGCTTCTGCTTTGTTGCGTTCTGTTTCAGCGGCAGCACTAGTCGCCTGGTGGTTGACATCTTGCAAATGTGCAATTTTTGCCTGTTTGGGTGTAAGAAAAAGTTAGCACTCGAAGTTCAGCAATTGGGTGTCAGTGCTCGAAGTTCAGCCCTTTGCATCAAGTTCTTTAAAATTCCTGCCTCAATATCTCTTTCGTTTTTTTTTCAAACTAATATTACCTCAAGGGTGCTTATGGCAGCTTCTTGTTCTTGAGCTGACTTCACGAGCACCACAGCAGCAGCCTTGGCCGCTTGCGCCGTTTCGTCGCTCTTGGCGAGCTTGGCCACCGTTTGCGCCAATTGGTTTTCTGCGTCTTCAGCGCGCAACTGCAGCTCCGCTGCTCGCGCGTTGGCAGTTTCAGCCATGCTTTCTTGAGCAGCCATGGCGTCAGCATTAGCAGCAGCTTGGCTTTGGGCTGCGTTCGCTTCACGCGCAGCTTCTGCGGCAGCCTCAGCCTCAGCAGTAGCTTTGGCAGCGACCGTCTCGCATTCAGCGCGTGCATCCTTCGCAATCTGTTCTGCGACTGCTACTTGGCCTTCAAGGGCCGCTACTTCAGCCTCCAAGCTTGCCACGCGTTGGTTGGATGCCTCCAGTGCTGCCGTTGACGCTTGCACTGCAGTGCTGGTCTCCAATTGGTGCGCCTCTACGCTCTCGGCTTGTGCTCGGCGAGACTCCTCGAGGTCAGACAACGCTTGTGCCGTTGCGCTCTGTAAGCAACCACCGAGAGCCAAAGGCGCAAACAAGAAAGGAGTTTAAAGCGAGGTGGAATTTCGATTATGGCGATCGCTGATACATAACATGAATTTTGTATTAAGGCTTCCTCATTGACCATCACAAAATTACGACGTACCATGCAAAGGTCGAGTTCAGAACGCAAATCTTCGACTTCCGCTTTCTTCTCTTCAATTTCACTGTTTTGTCTTTCGATCGTCGCTTTCTGTTCCGCTGCTTGCGCTCCAGCGATTTCGAGTTGTTCTTTTAAGCTCTTTTCAAGTGCGTCATCTTTGGTCTCTTGAGTGCTTTGCTGCTGCCAAACCTCGCGCTCAGCTGTCGAGAATTTCCGAAGCTCGTCAATTTCGTTGCGCAGCCCCACAGTGGCCAGGTGCAACTCGCTCTGCAATGCCGAGGACCGTTCCAAGTCTCCTCGCAAGGTTTCAATCAATTTGGCAGCGTTTTCTGCACCTTCGCTAGCCGTCTTTATCTCGGCAGCCTGAGTTTCTACTAATTTTAATGCTTCGGCGTGTGCATTTGACGCATTGCTTAGTTCCTCTTGGAGCGCTTTTTCACGCTCCTCAAAGCTTTGCTGAGCTGCCGCAGCTGCAGCCTCCATGGAACCTATCTGCTCAAGAAGCGCCGTCTCACGCGCTTCAGCTTGTTCTTTGATTGCTGCTAATTCAGTCTCCGCTTCTTTCCTGAAGTCTGCAACGTCGTGGGTTTTTGATAACTCTGAGAGAGCAGTCTGAGCAGCTTGGCGCTCATTATCTGCCTCTGCCCGGAGCCTCGCCTCATGTTCAACACGGGCCTCAGTTGACGCGATAACACTATCTTTGGTGGCAAGTAGCGCTACTTTCACAGCCAGAGCGACATTGGATGCAGCTGCAGTAGCCTGAGCCGCTAGGAGCTCCTCTTGTATCTCTGCTAGGGTGCTGCCCTCAGGAGCGCCGATTGACGCGATGCTGCACCTATTCGCTGCTAGGGTTGATTCTTTTTCAACAGCATGGTCATGCTCCGCGCTACTCGTTTGCGCTAATGTATCCTGATCAATTTCCTTCGTTCCATTATTGACTTTTGTTTCAACGAGAGCTGCTTCGGTTTCGGCAGCTTTTTTAGTCTTTTTCTTGACTTTGGCTGCCTCCTCTGCAGCCGATCGTGCGAGCTTTTCTTGAAGCGATGACTCCCGCTTAGCTTTCTGTTCTGCACGCTGTGCAGCTAAGCGCTGCGCCGCTGTTTTTGATGACATGTCAACGTCTACAGCTGTACGCTCGTACGCCTTCTATCCGGGAACGGAACGTAAGCTGCTGAAGAAGCTATGAAGCTATGAAGCAATAGCACAAAACTAAACGGCTAGCTTGTTGTTTTCCTAAATAATATTAGAGCAATTGCACTTTTCAACGTCTTACTTTTTGCGCTCGTTTCAGCTCGTCACTTTTTGCCGAGGTTATCCTATCGGCTGATAAAGCAACCTATTGGCCATACCGCACTCTGCGAAGACATGAGTAAGCTCATCGATGTGTGCACTAATACAATTCGTTAGTGTTAGTGGAACCGTCGCATATAATTTGTATACATGCCTGAGAGTAGTCCAGACGTGGTGCTGGAATTTGGGGCATCCTTTGATTTGGGCGAGAATGGCGGTGGGCTATTTCGCCTTGCTCCAATAGTTACCGACGATTACGACGGGGATAACAGTGACACTGAAGCAACCGGAGAAAGCTTATCTCCGCGGCCATCTTCTCCACCCAATCCGCGCCGCATCAGCAGCTGCAGGACCATTCGTGAATCAAAATGGGGCGGCAGCCCGAGTAACGGGGCTCCTCTGGTGATGAAGAAGACAGAGAGAGCCCCGAGATCAACCTTTATCGGCGTGCTCTTGGATCTGCCGAAGAACACTACGGTCCCGAGAATCCTCTAGTTGGAGCTGCGGCTGCAAATCTCGGTGTAGCTCTTTACCGGAGTGGGCGATTTTCGGGCGCCGAGGCAGCATTTCGCCGTGCCCTAGCGGCGGCTGAAGCGAATCTTATCCTCAGCAAAGATTCCGAGCTTTCAGATTCCGATGCTTCTGATGTTGCTTTTGTGCCATCTACTGCAGACAGTGAAGGCACGACTGCTTCTGACGCCGAAGCTCTTAGTAGTACCGCGAGCAGCACAGCTGATTGTTCTTCGTCGCAGTCTCTATTAGTAGCATCATCATCATCAGCAGCAGCATCATCATCTACTCCTTCGCCTCCACAGCCACCTGCGACGCTGGTGGGGTCACTGCTATCAACACCACCAACTCAACTACAAGATGGGTTGTTTGCCATAGGAACCAAGCACTCGGATGCACTTCTAGCAGCTGTTTCGGGCCTTGCACGGTCACTCTACCGGGAGCGGCTCTACGAAGACGCTGAGCCCATGTTCCGACGCGCAGCGGCTGTAGCAGAGGCGAGACACGGAGCTGCGTCGACGGCAGCGGGAGTGGCGGTCAATTGCCTTGCTCGAGCGCTGGACCGCTTGGGTCGGCGAGCCGAGGCCAAAGTGTTTCATCGCCGGGTGCGCGACAGCTGCAGCGCAGCTGCGAGTGAAGGCCGTAAACTTCTCTTGGCGCGAGAACCCGAAGATGCGCTGCCGCTGCTGCGCCGGGCGCTAGCTCTCACAGAAGCAATGAAGGGACCGCAGCACACTGCTACGGGCAAAGCACTTGCTGAAGTGGCGAAGTGCCTCTCAGCCCAAGGAGAGCATGCATCAGCTATCCCGATCTTTCAGCGAGCCTTAGCTGTGCTCGACGCTGGAGACCAAAGTAATTCTCCAGGCTCAACTCCTCGGGGTTTTACTAGCGATAAAGGATTCAGAGACCCTGCGGCAACATCAAGCACGGCCGGTATGGCTGTACCTTCAGCAGCGAACGCCGAGAAGGTGTCTGTGTTGAATGGTCTAGCAAGTGCATTGTACCAAACTGGCTCGTATGCGGCAGCTGAGATTCACTTTCGCCGTGCATCTACTTCGGCATCAACTTTGCACGGAGATGCAGCTCATCCTCAAGCCGTAGCCGCCGCAGAGTCTGCGTCTCTTTGCCACGCTCTCTCTGCTCGTGCAGCCATTTGCTTGGAAGTCCTCATTTCACCGACGGCTTCAAGGCAGAATAATGTCTCCCATGTTGGCGATGCAGCTCAAGCTTTCACTGAGTTTGACAACCGCGCCAAAAACTACACCAGTGCCCATAGCCACGACTGCACAAGTAGTGTCCAAAACGATAATGCCGGTAGAGAGGTTGTAAAAGCAGCCCTTGACGATAGCAGCTCAATCACTCATTCCTTAAGGCCAGAGCGAGATGGGGCAGCCTTTGCTGAGCAGGCAACAAAGATCTCAATGCAAAAGGTCGATGTACCATGGGCGCCAGTGATTGCCTTACCACCTCGACCATCTGTGTCTTCAAATTCACAAACAAATGATACCACGAGCACTTCTAAGGAATTCAAATTGACTGCTCAAATCTCAGTTGAAGCTAGCCTCAATCCATTTTTCGAGATATCATCAATAGGAGACCATTTCGAAGGAACTACGTCTGCTTCCGCTCCAACTGCCGTTGAAAGTTCCAAGGCGGAACCATCGTGGTCTCTGAAGCTTGTGGCAGCTGAGCCTATTTGGGCACATGTGGCACTTTCCAATAGGCAAGCCGGCCCGAATGGCGACACTGACAGTCCGGCGACGGCAGTGCCTGTAGTGGCCTCTCCATCATCGCTGCAAGGCTGTGCTGCGCTGGTGTCGCGTGGCCACGGCCCTTTCCATGAAAAAGTAGACCGGTGTGCACGAGCAGGCGCGTTGGCGGTGCTTGTGATGAACGATGACGAGGAACGCCCAGACGCTGCATTGAGCATGGCGGCTCCACCGAACTACACCTCTCCTGTTCCGGCGATGATGATATCCTGGCGAGACGGTTGTAGGCTCCTCAACCATCTTAATGTAACGTCTTCCTCTCCGTCTTCTGAAACGAGCACAAGAGCTGCTAATGCTTTTCGAAGTGATTCGGCGTTCTATTATCCACCAAAAGTGTTATCTCCATCAGAGCAGCCTTCGCCCGCATCCATACCGTCACAGGACATTACAGCAAACACTGACGAAGGACGAGCGCTAGATGGCATTACTTCAAGTAAAGAAGTTGTTGTTGTCTTTCGACACTCACCTGCGACTTGCATCTAGCTGATGCTACAGTGCATGATTCAAGGATTAGCAAGTAGGCCATTACTGGGATATGTTAGCTGGACTTATTCAGATCGCTGTGCCTTCTGGTCAAGTTATTTTTATTTTATAACTGGTTATACGTTATAATACAACAACACAACAGTGACCCGTAATTTGAAGTTTTGAAGCTGAGGCACTTATTCTTAATTACTGGCCTAAAGGACATGAGGGACATTAAGAACGCAGGCATCATACCATGAACTGCCTCTGCAAATCAACACCACTCGCAGCCAAGCCAGAAGCAATCGTTTATCGTTTTTGGCGCACGACACGCGTGCACCTTTTCCGATTGCAAAGTCCCGTGTTCTGTTGTGTTTAGTATACAAAAGTGTAAATCATTTGATCTCAGACAGGTGTGCGCACAAATCCTTGTATGCAAAGAAGTCCAAAACGAATGTCGAATCGCTGCCATCATAGCCACCCTCCTTTCTGTGGCGATGGCACCACAGGTACTGGGTTCGAGTCAATTACTGCCTTATCTTCTGCACTGCTTTTTTGTTCCATTTGTACCGCAGGTTCTGCTTAAATTCAACTAGTGCCGTTTTTTCAGCCCCAATTCCCTCTTCATTAGCATCTTCATCAGATGGATCCGAAGTTGTGCTCTTTGAGGCTTTACGAAGCTCTTCAAGCGCAGCGTGAAATCGCTTTTCTTCCAAGCGCTTGAGATGAAATCCTTTAATGACATCATCGCTTAGGGTCAACGTGTTCATCGGTTTCCTGACGCCGAGATCTTTCAAGAGAGGTTCAAGTTTCTTTAAATGAACTTTCTCTAACCAATCTGAGAGCTCGTGATCAATTACCTCGGGTTCTATGGACATGTCTGATGGTTGACTTTTGGCAAGGGCCCAGTACTTTCCAATTTTGACAGCTCTGATTGCCTTCATTAACGAATGTCTAGAAGATTGGTTCTCATTGTCGCTTATGCGTGGAGGCTTCGCGATTCCGCGCAGCTCCTCCAGCGCCAGCTCCCACCGCTTGCTTTCCAGGCGCTTCATGTGAAGGTTCGTCACGTCTTCCTCGCTCAGGTCGAGGACATTGGATGGCACTTTCACTCCTAAGCTACGAAGTGAGTCGAACAGCCCGTTGAGATGGTGCCTCTCGAGCCACTCCGTAAGCTCGTGGTAGTCTAGATCGATCTCGTCGATCTCGCTACTGCGTGCAGGCTTTGCGTTTCCGCGCAGCTCCTCCAGCGCCAGCTCCCACCGCTTGCTTTCCAGGCGCTTCATGTGAAGGTTCGTCACGTCTTCCTCGCTCAGGTCGAGGACATTGGATGGCACTTTCACTCCTAAGCTACGAAGTGAGTCGAACAGCCCGCTGAGATGGTGCTTCTCAAGCCACTCCGTAAGCTCGTGGTAGTCTAGATCGATCTCGTCGATCTCGCTACTGCGTGCAGGCTTCGCGATTCCGCGCAGCTCCTCCAGCGCTAGCTCCCACCGCTTGCTTTCCAGGCGCTTCATGTGAAGGTTCGTCACGTCTTCCTCGCTCAGGTCGAGGACATTGGATGGCACTTTCACTCCTAAGCTGCGAAGTGAGTCGAACAGCCCGCTGAGATGGTGCTTCTCAAGCCACTCCGTGAGCTCGCGGAAGTCTGGATCTTCGTCTTTCGAAGTTTGGGGCGAAAATGATTCTAACAGAGCCATCTTCTTGCTCACTTTGATGGCATTAGCGGCAGCTTTTAATCGCGCTCCTTTGTCGACCGCACGCCGCTGCCTCATGTTTACTTTCAAATCCTCAATGGCTAAGTCCCACTTCGCGGGATCCGACAACTTCAGCTTTAAATTTGCAACATCGTCATCTTCCAGGACCAAAACATCCACGGGGTGTTCAATATGGAGTTCAACTAAATTACTGTCTATTTCCTGCAATTGCCACCTTGCGAGCCAATCCGCGATTTCATTAGGCTCTGGAGAGTTCGCAATTTGCGCACCTTGCTGCCAGCTATGCGCGAGCATGACTTTTGAACTTGCTGACTTCAAACCGCTCAGAGCACGCGGCTGACCCCCTTCCCCAAGCTCTACTTCAATTGGGTGGACCTGTAAACGGAATATAATCGAAGTTGCAGAGAGATGCTAAAATAAAAGAAAGATTTTGAGAAAAAAAAATCAAAATAGAGGTTCAGACTTCAGACTGAAGCATCGTTTCACATATTTTGGATTTTCTTCAAAGCTTCTCATAAATGACAGACGCACAGTTCGCATTCTATTTATCTATATCATTTAAAGTTTCTTGGGATTCGGCATAACATATTTTTAAAATAAAGTAAAGTATAGCAGTCGCACTTTTCCGGAGTTCTGGTGAGCACTTCGTGCATGTGCCAATTGCCATTGATGGAAGCACCACTGAAGCATGAGGAGAACCAACTACCACGAAGACAAAAACAAGCGTAGTTAGTAATGTAAACCCCATCAGAAAGGTGCAAGTACAAGCAGGGTCTGATTTTTAAAACTCGAAGCTCCTCAAAACTAACCAGAGCAAATGCTACGGCAAACCCAATGATGACTAAAGTGTAGTCTACTGGAGGTGTTGGAGTCGGTAGTGCCGTTGGAGCATACGATGGGGAGATACTAGGAAATGTGCTTGGAGAATAGCTAGGGGCGGGTGTCGGGAGCAGTGAAATTGTTGGCAAAGGAGAGGGTGCTGGCAGAGGAACTAATGTGGGTTGAACCGTAGGGAGTTCAGTGGGCATTGGTGTTGGATTTGGAGATGGAAGAAGTGTGGGCTGAGGACTCGGGACAGGCGAGGGCACAGGTAACGGTATAGGGGACGGCATGAGTGAGGGCTCCGGAGTGGGCAGCGGTGTGGGCACTGGTGTTGGTACAGGGGTCGGCCGCAGAGATGGACGGGGTGTAGGGCGAGGCGACCGGGTGGGAGAAGGCGTCGGATGTGGGGTTGGCAAAGGACTTGGATGAGTTGTTGGTAGATACGTGGGCATCGGCGTCGGTTTGGGCGTGGGCGAACTCGTCGGTAAAAAGGATATTGTGGGTTCAGGTGAAGGCAAAAACGATGGTGAAGGACTCGGTCTAATAGTTGGCTGAGCAGTTGGACGTTCAGATGGAATCAGTGAAGGTAGCGGTGTCGGAAGCAGGGATATCGTCGGCACCGGCGTTGGCTTCGGCGTTGGCAATGGTGTTGGATGGGGCGATATAGTTGGCTCTTGCGTCATGGTTGGCACCTGCGATGGAGGAGGAGTAGGAACTATTGAAGGCAGTAGCGTAGGGAGCAGAGATATCGTTGGCGCCGGCGATGGCTTCGGTGTTGGCAGCGGTGTCGGATGGGGTGATATCGTTGGCTCCTGCGTCATTGTTGGCAGCATTGTTGGAAGATCAGTTGGAGGTAGTGTAGGCAGCGGTGTGGGTTGCACCGTCATAGTTGGAGCCGGTGTAGGCGGTAGTGTTGGCCATCCCGTGGGTACTACGGTTGGCAAACTTGTTGGAAGGGGTGAGACCGTTGGCAGCGGTGTTATTGTCGGCAGTTGTGTTGGTGTAGGAGTTGGGAGATTGTCACATGTTTTTTCCACATAGTCCCAGGAGCCCTTAAAACCCCTGCCATTCACAAATTCACAAATCATATAAGGTTGTGACACAAATAGCCATGTGGCAAGTTCAAGTGCTTAACGCACCAGCCATCGTTGGCACTGCTTGTGTTGCAGTAAGAAGGACCCGAGCCACAGATGTTATTGGAGCTGCAACAGCGACTGGAAGTTGAAGAAGACGGAGGCACGGACCAAAGGCCGCAAAAGCATGCCACACTACCAGATACTCCGCATCCCGAATCTCCAACTATTCAAATACATAGAGCACAATAATGTATGACACAATAATGTATGGCTGCTAGTCTGACAAAAGACAAGTTCGGCAGTTGCTTACATGGGCATGAAGTTTCTTCGAAACACGTATACGCTTCAGTGCGTGGAATAAGAGCGAAGTTAGTTGCCAGCGAAATTGCAGTGCTCGAACAAACGAAAGTTAGCAACCGCATAACTTTTCTGTCAGTGCTTCTGTGCCCCACCTACACGCAATGAGAAAGACTGGGGCATTGTGCATACACACGCGGCTAACAGCGGCAAAGATGACGAAATACGAAATATCACCGGAATAAGAACTGAGAAGCCAGAATGACCAACTCTCCAATCACCCAATCATCACCTGTCATGCGATGAGGATGAGGATAGATGATCGGGATTTCACAACTCATCCTAATGCAGTGCC
>Ga0307979_1000515_pt1 | contig 26446 bp, 22 predicted proteins | sample OrgLakmetage1058_FD_201833 | JGI IMG/M metagenome (GOLD analysis project Ga0307979, IMG submission 201833) | Saline water microbial communities from Organic Lake, Antarctica - #1058 | ecosystem: Environmental > Aquatic > Non-marine Saline and Alkaline > Saline | place: Antarctica: Organic Lake...
TTCCTTTCGAATGCGTTTCCTTCATGCGCCCAGATGTTTGCCTCCTCTTCGTGAGTACTCCGCCATTTAGAGTGACGATTCAAGCGAGCCTTGCTCATTCAGCTCCATTCTCCCATCTGAATAAGACCTGGTGTTCGACTTGGCCTGTGCGCGATTCGGAGGTTTCTTCATCTTCGGCGGCTTCTTTTTGAGGGGTGGGAGCGGAGTCACTTTCCGCCCGCGCATGTTTACCTGCTTGTCAGAGGGCAACAAAGGCTGCGGCAGTTCAGCAGTCGGAGGCGGTAGGCCTTGCGCTTCAGCGAGTGCTGCCTCCGATTTCACATGCTCCGCTTCGAGGCGTTCCACAGCCGTGGCAGCCAGCATCGCCCGTCGGCGCAGTGCCAATACTTGCTCACGCTCAGCAAGAACCAATGCTTTTTTGGACGCTTCTGTACGTTCTTTTACGACTGGCGACAGCTCCTTCCAGGCCATTTTGCGGTCTGGTAGCTCCTCTTCCGCACGCATGCCTCGTTGACGTGCCTCGGCGCGGTTTTCCAGGCCGTTCAGCTCAGCGCGCAAGGTATTCAATGCAGCTCGCTCTTGAAGCAAGCTTGCCTCAATGCGCTGCTTTTCTGCCTGGGCTATCGAAATTTCTGTGCCTGGTGCTGAACTTGAATGGCGACTCGCTGCCGCTTCCCATTCGGCCGTGTTCGCAGGAGGGGCCAAGGAGGCGTCACCTTCGCACTTCGCTTGCGGCTGGCCTTGCCATCGCCGATAAATGACGCAGCTTGCTTGTGCAACCACCGTCACGCCAGCAATAAGCAACAGCACCAGTGCAAAGCTCGAAAGGCCCCAAAAGCCACTCTCGTCAGATGAATGTTCCAAAAAGGTAGGGAGCCCCGAGGGTGTCGGCGAAGGCTTTCCGGTCGGAAGGAGAGTCGGCGTCGCGCTCGATGCGCGGACTACTACCACCTGCATAGCGCTTGCAGCCGCCATTGAGGGTGCCGAATTCAAGCTTGCAGTGGTGTTGAGGCTCAAGGCCGATGAAGCGTGAGCAAGCGCAATAGCAAAGCTTGAGCTTCCGCTGCTATCATCAAACGCACTCGTCAGCTCGCTTTCGAGGGTGGAGGCTACAGAGGCGCCATCCGTGGTCCCCTGCGCCGTAACAGTCAGCGTGTACGCTACTTCAAGAGATAACGGGGTAAGCTTCCTTTGGTGCGCTCGGTCATCTGAAGGCTGATTCTCGCCCATTCTTAGACCCAAGCGGCGGCGGAGGTCCGTGTACGGGGAAACCTGCGTGACTTCGATGTCGTCAACGGAGGCTACGGATTCAATTGAATTCGCGAGAGCTGTCTTGAACAGACGTTTTTGGTCGTCATCGAAGGCCCACGGGGAGTCAAAACCGTTGAAAACCGCAGCTGAGGATGCCTTGATGCTCACACCAATCCAGAGCAGTGACGGCGCCACGGTGGGTTCTTGAGACGGCCTTGACGGCAACGGCGAAGGTGGGCGGCTGCGCGTCGGCGCTTCTGACGGCGCTGCAGTGGGCGAGTAAGTGGGGCCATGCGTGGGCTTGCTCGAGGGTAGGGACGTTGGGTATGGCAATGGCTGTGCCGTCGGAGCTGACACGCCTGGAGTTGGCACTGGTGTGATGGTAGGGCTCGCAGACGGTACACTGGTCGGTGGCAGGCTGAGCGTGGGTAGAACCGTGGGGAGCCGACTAGGATAAGGCGTAGGCTCACGGGTGGGTTCATGAGTGGGTACGTGCGTGGGGCGAGCTGTAGGCGCAAACGTTGGCTCCACGGTCAAGCACCACCCGAGCTCCAATGCCGACGGGTCCTCGTCGGTGATTTCCACGAAAGCTTGCGCGCGCTCGCTATCGATGTCCGCACCACTAGCCGAGGCTAACATGACCACAAATTTTTCCGTCGGACTCAGAGCTTGCTCCCAGATGAAGTCCCGGAAAATAGGCACTGCCACGTCTACCCATGCCACTCCGGGGGCCATGGATATGGTTTGGGGGCTACTGTTGAAGTCGCCCGTAGTGGCGCAGTCGTCGTTTTCGCTCTTCGAGGCTGTCGCCGTGCTCCCAGCCAATAGGATTCGCGCAGTAACCGTTGTGCCGTTGTACCCCATGCGCCGCACTCGCGCTACTCCGCTGGTGCCCTCAACAAAAGGCCCAAAGGACGTCGCTTCGAAGTACAGGGTAGGAGTTTCGGGCACGTAGCAGCTGGAGACCTGGTTAAGTTTCGTGGAGCACACAAAGCCGCTCTCGACAGTGCAGTTGCTGGAGCATCCGTCGCCATCCATGAGGTCGCCGTCGTCGCAGCCTTCGGCCGTCGTGCGCAAGCCGTTACCGCAAACGTGCGACACTTCAACCACTTCGGCAGCAGTGGTCTCCACTGAACTCGCGGTGGCTACAGCTTCAGTGCCAGTGGAGGCCGCGTTTGCAACAGCGCTCACCGGCATGGCTGATTCCGGCACCACACCGCGAATGTCTTCGTTGACAACCACGGCTGCGGCCGCGGCACTAGCGTTGAAGTGCTGAAGTGGAGGCACATCACCGAGCTCTGTGATCAAAAGGCCGTCCGACGCAGGAGCAAAGAGAAAGCGCACCGTCCACACGGCAGCACTGGCATCAGGCTTGAAGACTTCGAAAAACTCGTTGGAGAGTTCAAAAGTGTCTCCTTCTTGAAGGCCCGACCAGACCATGCCCTCAAGGCCGGCAGAGAATTCGGCAGCTGTTGCGGAGGCAGAAATAGCGGGTGCAACTCCGAAAGCACCCTCATAGTCACCGGTTGCATTCATGATGAGCTGAAATGTCGCTCCAGAAATGGCCGCGGAAGAGATAGACACCGTTTGCTCTTCGTACGTGTAGCCTCTTCGCCCACTCCCCGCGCAAGTTTCCGATACTGTAGCCGTGGAAACACCCGTTAGCGAGGATGTCACCACTTCTAGCAGTGGCAAATCACCCAGGTGATAAGGGTAGGTGCCCGTTTCGCGGCTGAATTCGACATACACCACTATAGCCGTTGCTTTGTTGGATGCAGTAGTCACATTTGCGGTGACCATGGCAGTGCCTACAGTATCAAGCACGTTGATAGCAGCTGACAAGGTGTCATCAGTAGCAAACGCTGACATACTGGCCGTGGTAGCGCCGTTGTACGAGAGTTGCCAAGTGCCGCTCATTGCGCCTGTGAGCACTACTGTCTGGCGCTCGTTCATGATTCCAGTGCTTGTAGCGCCGTGGTCACAGGCAGCCCAATTGTTGGCCACTGCCACGCAGCTGGTGCCGTCCCCGTTGGGCACGCCTGTCAGTGGAGATCCAAATAGAAAAAAAAAAGAAAAAAAAAGCGTGAAATCCTGGGGGTCTTGGGGTTTCAAAAACAATATTCATAGGAAATGCAACAGTCATTTTGTGTGTATCTGGTAACATACCGCAAGCATCGGCACAAGTGGAGTTGTCGCCATTGATCACGCCACAAGCGTCATCGCAAGTAGAGCTGTCACCACCAGGCACCCCGCACTCGTCATCCGGCAAACTCAGCGCAAGCTCCGTGACCTTGTAGCCCGTGTCCAAAGTGCCACTGCTCGACGCCACTACTAGGGCGTCGGCTCTTGACATGAGCTCTTGGTAAGTGGACTGACTGGTGTTGGTAACGTTGCTAACCGTGGAATTGGATTCAGACGGCGACAAAAGAGACCTGCGATGACGGCGCTCACCAGATGACCTCGGGCTCGAGCATAAACTCGCAGCACTGCTTGACGTGCAATTAGCTACAGTAATGTTACAACCGTCGCCGGCCCATCCGAAATCGCAGACACAAGCCCCTTGAGCGTTGCAGTCTCCGTGGCTGCCACACACTACATCCTCGCACAAGTCCAGGGCGCTGAGCTCGAAATCGAGGGCAAGCCCATCGTCGTCGTCGTTATCTAGCAATTCCCGCCGTGCGAAACTTCCTGAGTCGAGAACGTGTTGCCACTTGCCGGGGTCTTCCGCAGCGAGGTCTCGGAGACGGCGCCGCCGGTTCCCTGGGACCACGTTGACCACACGGATGCGCGCAGGGTTGATGTTGAGAACGGCAGCAAGATTTCTAACGAAAGAGTTCGACTTGACAATGCTGCCGCCGTCGGGGTCATAATTGGCCGCATAAGTTGGCGGTACCATCGAGCTGTAACTGCTGTCGATGGCATTGGGGTCCAAGAAGTTGTCGGTGAAAAACTCGCTGAAGGTGACGGAGACCCCAAGCCCCACTGCCACCACGTCCAAGTGTTTGATGCGCACTGGCTTCGCAGTGCCGCGCACCACAAAGCTGACCACTTTGCTCACGGGGTCAAGGTAATTGGTCCCTGCTGGAGCTGATAAAGTGACTTGGTTGCGGCGCGGACTCGCGGGCACTTTGGCACCATTGTAGTAGAAGGCCAGTTTTACGGCTTTCATGAACTTGATGTCAATCACTACAGCATAGTCGTCGTTCACGATCGGCGCGTCAGTCAGGGACACCAGCTGGTACTCCAAGAAGTCGTCATTGAACAAGGTGATGTCCCCCGTGTATTCTATACGGTAGTGGCCATGGTTCACCAGGTTGGCCAGGTAAGGCTGCGTGTAGCGGCTCAGGATTGGCGAATACTTGTTGGGCTCCTTCCCCGTCATCGGAGGCATTTGCGTGCCGCGAGGATCCGTGTAGTCGCGGTAAATGTCGACGTTCGTGTCGCCGTCTCCAGCGAAGATGGACGAGCCATAGTTCGCGTCGTACATGTTGATGTACCCGACAGGCCCGTACAGAACTTCTGACCCGCTGACAACTTTTTCTGGGATGAAGGACTTGAGTATAACGTATTCCAGGTTTTTGCACAGTTTGATGTTGTTGTTCAACGGAGTCCCATCCGCAGTGAAGATTTCTTCGCAACTCGCGTCAGGGTACTGGGTCCCGCTCAAACCAGCTTCAACCTGCCCTCGCAACTCTTGGTTGGTAATGGCTGACCGCACGTTGTCGTATTTGCGGAGCCACCACAAGCAGGTCCCCTGGCCATCGTAATCGTCGGCATATCCCGAGTAGGCCCAATTCTGACAATCTCGTACTACTTCAGGAGGCCACTCGTGTGTCTGAGCGGACTTCAAGAAGTATGTCTCAACTCCAGCGTCCAAGAAACTTGACCCGCCCATGATCGAATGGTCCGGGTCAAAGACCGTGCAAAGGGCCCATTGGACTTCTGCTGTTGTTGGGCCATCGCTGAAGCGCAGGCGAGCGTAGTCAGGCGTTGCGGGAAACGAGCAGCCGCGCACTTCTACAGGGTAACACGTAGCTTTGCCAAAAGACGCTCCGAGCGCGCGCGCAGTGCCTTCGCCGTCTCCCGCCATTTCGTTACTCAGCGCCACGTTCGAGCGGCCGCAGCTGTCTTTGCCGCTGAAGCCATAAAACTTGAGGTTTTCAAGAAGGTAACGCATGGTGGAAGTCTCTCCGCTTTCCAACTCACGCACTTTCAAGTCGTCGTACCCAGAGCCCTGGGTTATCACGTAGGGCCCCTGTGCCGCGAACCCGCTGTAGGCATATTCCCGGAAGAACCGGAAGCCGGTCAAGACGCCACCAATTTTGTGGCCAATGTGCCACGGGTGGTCCCCGCCTCCGGTCCATCGCTCGCAACTCTGTGAGCGCACTGAACCAGCCACTTCAGGCGCACGGCCAACGATGGTGCCGTTGTACACTTTCTCGAGGCTCCACCCTGCTCCTAGCCTATCGTCCGGCAAATTCGATTTTGCGTCCGGCCACGTTATCCACTTGCCACCAGTGATGGCTAACCCGTTCTCCACCATCAAAAAATTGCCGACCTACACAAATTGAGAACGGAAGTTTATGAGTGCGTCAAGCCCAATTAGCGACTAAACATGCCTATGAAGGGAGTGAGGATAGCCATCTGATTGCAGCCTCACAGAAAACTACTCACGAAGTACTGGTAAGAAACAACAAAAGATAAAATACTACAACGTTACCTCTGGCATGTTCGCAGTGACGCCTGCTGAGTTGCGATAGCCTTCGAGAAAGAGCGACCCACACGCGCCTTCGTCTTCCAAATCGAAGCCTACAGCGTTGCCTGCGGCAACATTGTCCTCCCAAGAATAAAAAGTGGAGCAGGGTGCCAATATGCGGAAACCACCGTAGCCTCCGTAGACTTTGTTGTGTGTCACCGTGAGGTTGCCCAGCCCGGCGAAAGTTACCATTTTGGTGGTGGGGCACGCTGTTCGGCACTCGTCGCCCCCAAAAAAGAGGTTGTTGGACACCTCGGTGGAAACGCCAGCGCTTGAGTTGAAGAGCACCGAGGTGCCCACGAAAATGCTTCGAGTTACCACCGTGTGCGCAGCTGCGGTGGAGCACTCAACCTTGGAGGCACCTTTGTAACCATCGGTGATTTTGGTGCAAGTCCACAACTGGCCCGTCAGCGGTTCCGTGAGGACCACGCCTACTAAGGACAACGACGATGACTTCTCGAGCATGACGAGAGGGGGTTCCCGGAAAGGGGGCTCTTGCTTCCACTGCTTGCCCATTGCGCGAAATCGCATGTACGAGAGACCCGTAATTTCGCCCGCAGGGTAATAGTTTACTCCGAAGAGCTCGTAGCCGCTCATGGTGTCATCCCTGTTTCAATTGAAGTCGAAAAAGAAAAAAAGAACCAAGCACAGGCACCATGAGGCATGGGACAAGGAAAACAAGATTGCAACGGACCTCAACAAGAGCAGTCAACTTTCGAGTTCATGAACGAAGCAGGCGCAACTCGCTCACCATCCGTCTTTGTCCTCTTGCCACGCGTCCCACAAACGAATCGTGCCACCGTAGTCGGTCAAGTCTGGCCCCACACCACTAATGTAGTCGAAGTTGGCGTCATAGCCACCACGAATCTCGACATTACGGGTCAGCAGCGACACGGTAGCGCGGCCGTCAAGTATTGTAGCTTGCAAATTGTTGGCTTGATCTTCGATCTCCACGGTAGTCCCAATTTTTGAGGTGGCAAGAACCCCCAAGCCCGTGCGAGACGCGTTGCTCAATTGGAGGTGCAAAATGGAACCATTGACAATGCCACCTACCGTAAAGTACTCGGGCACGCCCCCGCTTTCAGTTGAAGACACAATCACTTCATCGCCAATCTTCCAACCAGTGAGGTTGCCGTCCAGGTGAAGCACTTCGTCGCCAGCAGCAGCATCGCGGATCAACGTGCGGGAAACGACCTCCACAGGCTTCCCGAAGACTGACAGTTCACCGTTCACAATAATTTGCTTCCAACAGCCAAATTCAGAGACGTACTCGTCGTACGGTTTGGTACATTCCTTGCCGTGGAAATACATGTCGCCGTGCAAGATGAGTTGAAAAAGAGGCCCCACGAATGGGTGCGTTGAATTGCCAATGATCAGTTTGCCGCCCTTGATGTTGATGAGGTTGGCGTGAAGTTCCATGGCGTGGACTGCGTCATGCTGCACGATCAAGCTGCCGCGAATAGTCAAAGTGTTCAGGAACGGCGTTGTAACGTCGAGAATGACCTGAATGAAAGACGCCACGACGGACAGGTAAAGAACCGCAACAATGAGTTTCAACTGAAGTGCCTACCCAAGAATCGAAAGCATGCGGTACAGGGATATACATAGAAGCAGCGTGCTAGAAATTTGAAGTTGATGCGGATGTCTAGCACATTGTATCCCTGTCCGCATATTTGGATTGTGGTGAGTGATACAGTAATATTGAGTACCGTCCAGCCTTTAGCGATAACCACGTCTGCGCAGCCGTTGTCGCCGCATGGATAGGCTTCGGAGCACATGCGGTTGCCGTTCATAGCCGCTGGATCGTGTTGGCATGGTACTGATGCGTTGAGCGCCAACTGCTCAGAATCCGGAACATGTTGACGAATACACGGTAGTGCGAGTGAGTGAAAAGCTGAAAAGACTTGCGAATCTATTGAGGCATCTAACAGTGCAGGAGTGGCCAAAATCTACTTCTGTGGCATTCTCAAATGTAACGTGGGAGGAACTCCAAGCTGAATGATGCATAGGTTGCGCAACAAGGAAAGCAGTCTCTGGAGCATTCAAATAAGAAGGCACGTGCCCTGCTTCGAGCACTCTTACCCAAGATGCGTTGTCAGACCACTTGAAGGTTGCCTCCGTGAGAATGTCCGGCTTAAGGCCTTGACAACCTTCTTCGGGGCACGAATTGGTTTCAACCACTAGAGTACTGTTTCCTGCAACGACAACGCTGAGCACTGACGTGTTCCACACCGTGTAGTCTGCGAACAAAAGAACATTCACATGTACGCACGATGATTTGTGAATTGAAAACTTGTTTCATAGAAAGCATACCAACTAGTGCGCCAGGCCATGCACAGAGACAGAAAAAGATTATGAGAAATTACCGAAGTAGGACTTCGCAGCGCCGACCGAGGAGATGGTCTTGTAAAGTTCTTTGGAAGTCGACAAGTTGTGAACGTTCATCGGCTGCACCACGCCGCGCGTGTTCCAGTTGCGGTACGCGTCAAAGTAGTACGCGCCATGCACGGAGGTGCTCACCGTCGTTTCCACGTAAAAACTACGGTCCCAGGCAAAGTTGCCACTTCCGCAAGCGCGCAGCGTTATCCCGTGTTCGTCTTTCGCCACCCCGTAGGCCCACCCCAAGCACAGATCGAACCCTGCAGCGCGCGCTCCCATGCTCACGATTTCGCCCGACGACGCGTCGAACGACCATTCTTGGGACGCGCGCGTTTGGTCGCAAAAGGACACTTCCACGGCGTACTCGTCGCCCCACGCTGCGGCGCAGGCTGACGGAGTCTTCAGAGTGAGCGCGCAAGCGTCTAAGCAAAAGTATGGACTTGAGGCCAGAGTAATCCGGAGAGACTGCTCGTGCACAGGCTTCGTGCTGAGAGTAACGCCGTCTTCATCGCGCTCCAAAGCATTCACCCATAACTCTTGCTTGCCAAACGAGGCCTCATCGTACCAGTTACCCTAAAAATGAGAAAAGAAAGAGTTGGTGTAAAACACACAGAAGAATATCACAATTACAGCAATAGGGGAATCAACAGGGAAGACTACCTACTCATTTGATCGTGACTAGCGCGCCATGAATAATACTAGTACATGTACGGCCGAACTCAAACGACAAAGCACAAACCAAGACAGAAGACAGCACTTCGCCGGAAGCTGGCGAGTAAAAAAAAATCTTACCAGCCAATCGTAACCAAATTTGAACCGCTGCAGGTCGTTTTGGCTCGAAAACCGAGTGCCACATTCGCCCCACGACAAGGTTACCCCTGTTTCGTCGGCCAGCGACGGCAATGCGTCCAGTTCCACGCACAAGTTACTGTACATGTAAGGCTGCGCGTCATTCGCAGCGTACGTCTTACTGCCATAGTGCACTGAGCCAGAGTTGGGGTGCAACTGCCCGCCGCTGTTGGTGCGGCCCGTGGCGGCCAGCGTCAGCGCAGGGCCGCGGCTTCCGCTGCTGCTGGCGCTTGCTCCGCCGCTCAGCAACGTGATGTTGGGATCGACTGCGAGCTCAGGAGCTGCAAAACCGCCCGTGTACATGTATTCCCCCCGGTCGCAAGAATCGCTGTAGGACTCGGTGACTACAGCCCCCGACGCGCAAGGGTCTGCCAAGGCGTCACCAGAGTGGTCCTTGTACGGCACGGCGAAAATAGGATGCACCTTGCAGAAAGCAAACAGGAGTCGGCTGAACTGAGGAAGCTGCCAATAAGAAAAGGAAAAATGCTCGTCTACAAGTGGTTACTCAGATAAATCAATGTTTCAAGCTCCTGCAAATTCAGGAATGCAGAACATGGCGAAAAACAAGTACAATAACGAGGTGAAAAATACACACACATATGTATGCCTCCCAGTTTACCACGGGGGGGCTCCACGCTCCGAAGGCCGGGTCAAGCTCGCCCCACGTCTCCACTGAAGACTGCGCTACCGACGCGCGAAGTGGGAGCCGGGGGTACAGGGGTGGCCTCTGGCAAAACTGCAACAATATAAGCTCGTCGGGCTTCATTTTGGTCACACTGATGCGCACGTCGGCGGTAGCTCGAATGTAATTTTGGTCCTGGGTTGGAATGAATTCAAAACGTGAAGAACTGGGCAGAAAGGTGATCTCGAGGAATAATCGAAATCCAAAGAACTGAAATGGGCATAAACGTAGATTCGAATTCCAACAAATTTATCATTTCAAGAGAAGACGTCAATATATGCGGGCGGCGTGGTTGAGTACAACGACCACGAACACGTACCACCCAAGTAACGAAGTAACGTCGGCCCACAGCTGCAAGAAAGCTATACTGAAACTTGGGCGCCTGCTCAAAGCACGCTTGCGCGCCGAGGGGCGTGGCGCCGTGCTCCAGGCCACAGGCGCCGTCATTCATGCACGACAGGCGCGTTTCGTCCATGTAGCGGTTCCATTTGTCCCACGCTTCGTCGAGGTGCTCGTTGGTCACATCGACTGCGATCAGGAGCGGGTAGAGCTTTTTGGTATTGGTGTCCCACCAAGGGCTGGTCCAGCTTTCAATGGCCACATTTACTCGCCTCACCATACTCGCGCAGCTGGTGTACCGGCCCTGACCAAAGAAGAAGCAAAAGAAGCAAACAGCCTTAAGGATACGAAGTTGAGAGCTCGTCGAAAACAGTGGCTGTGAAATGACAAAAGTGGTGTTTTTATTTTTTTTCATGGAGACTAGTGGTACTGAAATTCATCGCTGGGTTACTCCGTTTACCCCCATTTCTTGAACACAGTTCGGGTTGTTCCGCCATTGGCCCGTCGGTGGCACCACAGTCCCGCCGGGATGGCCCGACAGAGAGCCGTCCCCGTCGATCAAGATGCCGCCCACGCCGTGCTTGAAGTGCGCTAGGTGCTCCACGTTGTGGAACGACACGTTCCAAAACTCCATTTCGTACCCGCCGCGGTGGGCCACGCACCACGCGCAGCCGTAGAACGCGCCTTGGTAATTGTGGAAACTCGAGTTGTGCACCTCCACCTCGGACCCAATCCCGGGCAAATGAATGGCGTGCGTCCACAAGTTGCCCTTGTCGCCCACGTTGGGGTAATACCACCCGTGCTGGTCGTCGCCGACCGGGAGGGGCCCTTGGCAATTGCCAAGCTCCGCGCACTGCTCTGACTCCGGCGTGTCAATTTCGTCGTGCATCCGCCCCACGAAAAGGGAGTTGGTAATCACCGTCGTCGCAAACTTGGCGTCTCGCCCGTTGATGTACTTGAACTCAATCCCCGACTTCACGTGGTCTGCGAACTTGAGCCCATCGAAACTGACGTCCATGATGAACTCGCCCCACACTCCCATGTGGCGGTTTTTGAAGCTGGTCAAGTTGCGGAACGTCGCAGGCGCTGGCGTGGCTTCCGTGGGGCAGAAATACCCACCGGCTACCGGGAAGAAATTGGAAATCTTGAACCCGTGGCGGCCCGTCGAGTGAGCCACGTTGTCTCGCACGTCGCCGAGTTCGCCCCAGTTCGGGCAGCGGGTCATGCTCGCGTCAGCAATGTTTTGGCCCGAAATCCCGTCGGGTTCCGGCAGCGCCCGGAACCAAAAGCCGTAGTGGGAGCTCCCACCGCACACATTACCGTACACGTCGTTGCTCGGGTTCACGATCCAGAAGCACGACGGTGACTGGTCCACGAGGAGCACGCTCCAAATGGGCCGCACCACCGCCACCAAGTTGTAACGAATGACGTTGAAGCGTTCGGTGCCGTCCTCGGTGAAGATGGTGTGGCCGCGCGTGTCGAACACCACGTTGTGCTCCACCAGCAAGTTGTCCACGCCGTGCACCGTGATCCCACGGTTGAAGGACTTGGCCACGGAGCAGTTTTTCACGTACGACAGAGACACGTTGCCCACCATATGGAAGTGAATGGGGTACTTGCCCAGCTTGAGGCCTTGTCCTGCCTGGCGCACCTCCACGTTGCTGAACTGCCCAATCAGAGGGTTGTCGTCGGTGTTGGTTTCAGTGCTCAGCACGATCTGGGCCCCGAACTGCTCCTTCTTGCTGAACTTTTCGTCCCCCTGTACGATCACGTTGCGGCTCAAGAGGCCAACGTCCGCGCGGTAATTTTCCATCTCGTACCTTCCGTCTTCGGAGGTCCACCCGTCGCCCCAGTGGTCGAAGTCCAAAGGCAAGTCAAGTTCAACGGTGCGGCCGTCGGCTGAGACTCCAATGATGGTGCGTTCTTCGGCTTGAAGCATCGAGTATTCTGTTGAGGTCACAAAGATGCGGTCGCCCACTTCCCATTCGGTGTTGTCACGTAAGACCAGGGAGGTGTTGCCAACGTGGGCCGAAGCACCAAGCTTGGTCCAGGGAGGATACCGAGGGCGACCATGGAGAGACAGCTCCGCGGTCCGTACGGCAATGCACTGTGCAGGCGGCGCATCATTGAATTCAATATCATAAGGAAAATGGAACACACAAATACACCATTCACAAAGTAACGAACTACGCATTTGTACGATCATGCAATCGTTCGTCGCGATCAAAGCTTTATGCGCAACACAGGGATGCGTACCTTGGCGCCGTACACTGGAAGTTCGTAAGCATCTCGGGAGCCCACCAACGTAATTGTGGCAACATTCGTCGCGAAAGGGTTCTCAGCAGTGCCAACAATCAGGCGGCCATAGTGAAGCACGATGTAGCTGGCGTTGAAGTTCAAGTCGCCCACGTCACGATGGAAGTCAAGGGTGCCCTGCACCACCACCAGATTGAGCTCCGGCGGCGAAACGTCGAGCACGATGTATTCCCCGTGAGTGATCACGACACTGTCGCCCTCTACGGGGGGGTCGTTGCCTCCCCAGGTAGTCTTCGAGGACCACAAGTTCATGTAAGACCATTCAACGTTCTCTGCATTAACCGCATGGCCTTTCCCAGCTACGGTCACTACCACCGGCTGATCGAAAGCATCACCAGAGTAGTCCCAGGGCCCTGTCAGGCACACGATGGAAGTCCCGCCGTCGCCCACTCCCAAGCCGTCGCAGTTCACGCCTTCCCATTCACAAAGGTGTTGCCCGCGGTAAACCCCCACTTCGTCGTAGGTCACTGCACATGGAATCCCTGCCAGAGTCACAGTGGTTGAATTGGCTACGAAACCGCTACCCCGGATCTGCACTGTAGTGCCACCAGCGGTGGTGCCATTCAAGCGGCTGATCCACTCCACGAATGGGGTGAGGGCTTCGTCGTACGAATAGATCAATGGCAAGCTTGCAGACGGAAGCACGAAGTCGAAGTAATTCAATGGATCTGTGCAAAAGATGAAGGGTAAAATTGACAAGATCGAGGGATAAATGAAAGTCAGATGCAAAAACGGAAAAAATCAGGTAATATTTTGTTCATCAATAAAATGACCAACGAAATTGGGACAAGCCTTCGTGTTGCGTACCAAATTGAAGCTCCAGAGACATGTATCGAGTGTCGTGCTTCTTTTCGAGCCCATTTGCAGCGCTAAAACCTTTGCGAAGGCCGGCATTGCAGCGGCCCACCATGAGGTATGAACGCTGGTCGTAATACTCCAAGTTAGATTCAATCGCGGTGGAGCCGCCGCAGGAGTAGAGCGCCTCGTACATCGCGCTGCAGTACTGATGGTACCACCTATAAATGTGTTCAAAAAGCATGGGTCACAGGCACGAATAACTCGTCAATGCTACTACAATCTTAAAACAAATCGAGTCCAAGGAGTGAAAGGGTGACAGAAATCAAGAAAGCTCTTCAAACTCTAAACTAAATTCCACGAGGCAGAATGTTCAGAAAAGTCTAAAACGGCCACACACCGCACGATCTAACCAGCCCGCAGATGCACGTGCTTCGAATAGACTCAAAGTATTATTACCAGTGGTGCGTTTCTACGACGAGCAGGTATTCGGATGGCGCGTTCTTGATGAATTCAATCAAATTGGATGGTGTCTCCATCGAACCTACGTTCGATGCCGCCTGCCAAAAGCAGCCAAGGTGACAAGAAGAGTATTAGCAGGTCAGAAAGGCGCACCTTCAAAGCATACACTTGCAGATTGCAAAAGAAACGCAAAGCTGCCGTAAGTCGGCCGTGTTCCTTACGTCACGACAAGAGTTTTCGTCGGCTCCTTCGAATATGCCGTGAGTGGCGCAATAAGCCGCCACCGTTCGCGTGAAAGGGTCAAACAACATGACGACGAAACGGTAGTCGATTGAAGAAAGCTGCGACGACTCCACGAAGTGCTGGCTGCTCCCACCCCCGCCGGACACCACGTAAATTCCAGGGCGCTGCGTGTCAGGAAAGTGACTGTATGAGTGCTGAGCCACAAGCCTGGAACGAAAAAGGAAGGGTTAACGAATGAAAGGCCAGAGGAATTAGAAACAATTCAGTGGAGTCACGTGCATTTGATGTTGATGAACTCTACCACACGTGTGTAGTGAAGCCATCTCGCAGACGTACGTACAAGCACGAAACAACAAAAAGTAACTGCACCTCAACAAGTCGCCGTCCATGGTGAGTTTCACGCCCAAGTCGAGGCTCGCCTCATAGGTCAGTTGGTTATCGAACGATGCATTGCGGCCATGGCCAAGCGCGTAGCGCTTCAGAAGGTCTTCAGATTCGCCATAGGGTAGCATCACGTCGGCGCTCAGTGCACTGGTCGTGCACACCACCTTGGTGCCGTCTTGGGCGGCCACCAGCGCTGCGCAGGGCGACGACCGACGGAGTTGAGTGCCATTGGTGTGGTTGGCGGTCACCGTGAGGGCGACTTCAAATCGAGCCAAATTCGATGGCAAATTCACTCCACGGATGGTGATGTTTTGGCCGCCGCCAAGGCTGCCTGCGGCTGGCGTCACGTTGAAGAGTTGGTGCTGTACCGTGAAGAGCGGCAAGAGACTCGGCCCCGCCCACCCAAAACCTTTGGCTGACACGCGTACTGGCACTACACCCGAACCTCGAGGGTTCCCTGAAATGGGCGTGCTGCTGCCCGAAAGCGCTGTGAGGCGACAGGTGAATTGTGTGGAGTTCGCAGAAGCCACCGAGCATGGCGCACCGCCCAAAGTAACTTCCAGCGAGGTTGCCAGATCACCGCTGCTGCGGTTGACGCTGGCTCCAGCATTCATGCTCAGACCGGCGTCCAAATATTGCCCGCTCACAGTGAGCACTGTGCCAGGGAGGCCATGCGACGGCGACACTTTCGTAATTTTCGGCGAAGCTAGGAGACGGCGGTAAGAAGGCCCCTGAGCGCTGTCGTGGCGAGACTCACAAGCGTACGCGTACACACTATCAGTGAAGACTCCGCATTGCTCCCATTCCATACTGAACGCATTGAGGCATAGGTACGCGATCACATCGTTGCCGTAGTAGGTATAATCCGAGTCGTCCTTCAATTCGGCAAAAAGCAAAGATCGCATTCGAGGAGGCGAAGGTCAGCATTAAGACATCGTTCAAGACACAATGAGATATATAAGTAATAATGGCAGACTGCAAAAATGAGCGTTAAGTGTGCACGGGCCTACGCTGAAAAATCAACAACTGTACCTCACTATCGGAGTACTCGAAGCCGGGTGCCCAATTTGTGTACTCGTTTTCCCACACGTTGCGGCCATCGCGCCAATGCCAGTAGGGCTTGGCATCAGTGCGTTGAGCGCCGAGCCACACATGATCAAATTCAGCGCCAGCTGAATACCCTAGTGCACCATCTACGGCTGCGTGTTCAATTTCAGCGATGACTGCTTCGGCAACGGCAGAGACTAGCGCCGACTGTTCGCCAGCTGTCCGGACGGAGGCTAAGACCATCCCGCGCCGAGTACACTGGTTGGCAGCGTCATCCCAATCAATTCCTGCAATTTGGGAATTTGAAAAACAAAAAGCACAAGGTGGAACGACTTTATGAAAAGACAAATACGTATGTATGATGCAGGCTAAAACAAAATAGCATGCAGCATAAAACAAACGAAAATGATTTGAAAAAAAAAAGTTGAAGAAGCGGAGTTTCTCGAGTGCACTTGTGAAGACCTTCTGCTTGCGTTGAAGTAGACGATGATGCGGTGATGGTTCTCAAGAAATTTTTAGAGCGGCCGGGCGACACGTACACGTGGTACTTCACATCGATCGTTTCGTAGCCTAGCACTTGTGCAACGGGAGCCGCCGTGGGAGCTTGCGTTGGGCCTGCAGTAGGCTCAGGCAGCGGCCGTTGAGACGGCGCAGGAGACGGCGTCGGTTGCGTCGTTGGCGCAGGCGATGGAAGCGAGGAGGGCGCTGCGATAAATGGCTGCTGTGTAGGCAAGGGCGTTGGCTCCAGCGTGGGCAAAGGTGCAGGTTGTTGCGATGAATCCGAGGCACGCGCTGAAGTTGGCGACAGCGTTGGAAGCCCGGAAGGAGACGCACTGGGCAACGCCGAAGGCTGGAAGGTAGGACCAAGACTGGGTTGAAGCGTAGGAGCTATGGAGGGACTCGAGGACGGCAGCACCGAAGGCAACGCACTCGGCAACGCTGTCGGGCGCATTGAAGGAATTGGCGTCGGCACAAGCGTCGGGTAGGCACTAGGGGGGGGCGTGGGCTCAAGCGTTGGCTTGGGGAGCGGCGCGATGGATGGACTCGAAGTCGCCATCGAGGGCACTGGCGTGGGAGACGATGACGGAAGTGTTGACGGGCTCTGAAAATAAACAAAACAAAGAAGTGAGTGAGTGGAGGAATGCAAGGCGTATCAAAAGCAGATAAACAAAACTTCGAAACCCTCAGTGAGTCGAATTTCATTGCTGTTTTTTTCACGACAGGGAAAGGCAACCGACGCACCGCAGATGGTAGTGGCGTAGGAAGCGCGGAAGGGCTCCCAGAAGGAAGCTGTGTAGGGCTGCCGGACGGGATGGCAGTCGGCAGAGCCGTCGGAGGTGACGAAGGCAGTGGCGATGGCATTGCACTCGGTAGCCACTGCAAGTGGCAACAAGGAATTACCATGAGGGAGGGCTGATGAAAATATGTACGAATGAGAACGCTTACTCATTTTACAAGCGGTAGATCACGACAAAATGAAGGAACAATGACAGCACTTACCGAAGGTTTCGCTGAGGGCACCAATGAGGGCGTCGCTGACGGAGCGCTGGAAGGTGTGACAGTGGGGCGTCCAGAAATGGTTGTGGGCGACGGCGAAGGAAGCCAGGACGGCGTCGACGATGGCAAAAAGGTAGGCTGCGCGCTTGGCGCTGACAGAGGAACATAACTGGGAGCAGGAGTACCTGCGCCGTAGGTCGTAGCATTGTAGGGGTAGCCATAGACTGCTAATTCGCAGACCGCCAACTCTTGGTAGGGGTTGCGCTGCCACAAAAACAAGTAACGCCCGACCGCGCCGCCGCAACTTACGTGGTACTGTGCTGAGGCGGCATACTCCGACACCGTGCCGCACAATGTCACGTTTACATTGGTATCACAGTCGCCTTGGCCCCAGCAGTCAGCAGCATTGAAGGCGCCGTTGCCGTTTCCGCCGTAGCCTGCATCAGAGTCGCTCGACGACCCATTCAGGCCAGGTCCCCATCCAGGGCTGAGCCCCACAATGGTGCCACCGTTGGCTGTGAGTCGCTTCATCCACCATTCCGAGTTCCTCATTGTAAAGATAACAACGTCATCGACAACTGCCAAGGCCCCTAAGTCTACGACAAGATAAGAATTAAATGAAGTTGACAGGGTAATACTGCAGCTGCCGTAGCCGGAAAATTGAACGCTGCCTGATAAATCGCCGTCGACAGCGTTCTCAGCAAAATGAACCGAGCTGCGAGTTGAAGATTGAAACGCGGCTTTCCCGTACGCAAGGTTGGTGGCGCCGAGCGGCACGAAGGACTTGGTCGACTCGCCATGAACCATCGCCACGCCATCTAGAAATTAGACAGAAACTTGATGATGAGTAAGGATGGAAGGTCGCGCAAATAATTCGCTGCATTTGGAACTCAAAACACAAATTGCACCACCAATGCTTCATGTACCTCACACACAGGGAAAGAGTAGCCTTTGAAGTGCGTACACTTACAATGCATCGCGAAGCCATTCGGGTTCAAGATGATGTCTCGAATGACGTGCCCATTTGAAGTGTGCGCCCTATTTCCTCGGGCAATCGCCCACTCGCTGAACACCCACTTGTAATCTGGAAAGTGAACGGAAAAAAGACGACAATTCGTTGAACGCATTAGACCTCTCAGATGTAAAAACGTCTAATCACGTGAAGTAAGCACCGTACAACTTACATAGGTAGAAACCGGGATTGTCGCACGTGCGATTCAAGAACTTGTAAGTTTCCGGCTCAGACTGCGGTCCATTCATCGTATCCACAAGCTCCCAATCCGCTTCCCACGTTTCCCGGCCCCACAACTGCCACTTCGAGGGCATTTCAACAGTCCAATAATAGCTCAAAATCTGATAGTCCGTAAGCAAAAATGCCGTAGTGCCCATGTACAAAATTTCGAGGTTTACGCCAGCACAGCATCCGTTATAAGCTGATGTTGGGTCATTGTCGAAAACATTCGAGACTTGTGAATCCCCGTCACTCGCAGAAACAAAGTAATATGCATTGGGGCCAACGTATCCATCGTTTTCTTTGGCGATGTCAACAGAGAGAGAATTCAGCCAGTCGTCTTCAAAAGCACCGTCTAATTGCTGGGAGCTTTCGAAAAGTGTCGTAGCTACAATACGATCGAAAGTAGCTTCGATGGTTGCAAACTCAAAGGGAGCACTTTCATTGGCAGTGCCGTAGTTCGTCCAAGCATTGAACAGAGAGTCGTAGAAAGTGTCTTCTTCAGATGAGGTTGAATTAGTTCCCAAGGGCGCAAAACCAAACCCCGTTATGGTAATGCGCTGCCCGCCGTAGCGGCTCCCGAGCTTGGGAGTGACACTCGTGATGCCAGAATCAAACCGAAACCACTGCTTCAAGCCTGAAGCATACCCCTTGTCCGGTACACGAACAGAAAGCGCATAGGTACCTCCGACGTGCTTGGGTATTTCAACCACGATTTCAGAGGATGTCGCGCTAATAATGGTGGCAGTGCGGTAGCCAAGAGTAACAACAGTCCCTGTAGCATTGAAGCCAGCGCCTGTAATTGTCACTTGGTCAGGCCAGTGCCCGTTGCTTGGCTTGATCGAATAAAATTTGGGAGTGTGCGAAGTGCTGTTGCTAAATTGAAAGGTACATCCACCAGGACGGAGACATAAGCTTGCTACTTTGGCAACAGTAACCGAGATGTTCAGATTGATAGAATCTTCGGCACTGACATACGAGGAAGTCGTACAAGATACGATTGTATTATTGAAAAACACTACGGCGCACGAAGTGTCACCTATTGTTACCACAGGAATCACAGTGGAGCCATCGACGCTTAAGCCACGACCAGTCAATGTCAGCTCGAGTCCACCTTCGCTGCTGCCAGTTGTATGACTTAGGCCCTCAATGATCGGTAAAATCTTGAAGGAGGAATCAAATATTACAGCTCGCCCCCAAGGTTCAACTTGAACAATTAAAGAACAAGAATCGCAGGGAGGAATGTTGGTGCCCACAAATGAATTCAAGAAAACGCTATGCCAATTTCTTCCATCCGCTGAAGCTTGATTAGTAACGACTAGGTCAAAGTCTAAAGAAACGTTGTTGACAGTAACGACGATGTCGTCTGCGTTAACCACGCTCCAGTTGAAGGCAGTGCCATTGGGCTGGCGATTGGTGTCGTAGGATAAAACCAACGGATCCCCAGCTACGAGCACTGGGGTTACACTGTGATTCCCAATCGCTTGCTGCTCAAGCGCGCTGCCCATAAAAGTCTGAAGGGTCTTGTTGAACGCAAGCACCGGTGTCGCGCTCGCAGCGAAAGAAAAGGAACAGTTGCTGCCGCTCATGCATTGGCTGTAAATTTCGTTGCCGTCCCAGTGGGTAAGTAGCCACGTGGTTAGCGTCCCTTCGTCTTCGATTGATGGTAAAGAACCTGTCGCAAACAGCAATGCTTTGCTTAAAAACGTGACTGAAGATTCAGTTTGAGCCGAGGCAACTGGTTTCGTGCTAAAAATTTTGGCATCTGCGCGAGCTTCCGCTTCAGAGGTGGGATGAGTTCCTTCAGGCACGAGCCAAACGTCAAACGATTTGATCGAGACGTCAAATCCAGCACTGGGATCTCCAATTTGTGATGTTCCAACTGTAACTGTTGTGCCCCCCGCAAGAGACCCCATGCTCGGCGACACCGTGTAAACATCGACAGCAAAAGTAAACGTAGATTCACACGCTGCATTTCCGTACCCATGAATCTTCACTCGAACGTCCATTGGTTGAAGCATTTGTCCAAGAATTGCGAAACACTGAATCATACTATCATTGAACGAACGAATGACACAAGGATATGTGCCTATATCGACAGTGACTTCCGTAGGCTGTTGATAGTAGCCGAACTCAGACATATACCAGTTGGTGTCAGTGAATGGAAGTCTTGATAAGAGATTCGTTCCGTGGATATCAATTAAAGTGCCTGGCATTGCTCGAGTCGGGTGAATGGACGTTACTTCAGGAGTGTGCTCCGCTGAAAAGTGAAAAATACTTGGAGCTAACTGAGTCGCTCCATCATAGTCGATACTAGCACCAAACCAATTCAAGTCTACACCTGTAGACAAATCCTTGCGCATGCAGTGCGAGAGGCTCATTTTGCAATTGAAATTTGCCTTGGCTTCGTCTAAGCTCATTGCCAAGCTTGCTGTGTCGACAAGCGTGGTTGCGTTGGCTAGGGTGACATTCACTGAGGCAAACATTCCATACCGTGGGAGTGACTCGCCCATGCTTTCGACCACGCATTCAATGTACGTTGTAGTGCTGAAGTCCAACCAATGTGCTTTCTCAGTAACGCGCACAGAATCGTACGCCCAAGCTGAATTTTCTGTACAATCTATGCCTGCATCGTCGTCACTGTACCGGCATGCAACGTTTCTGATCACGCGTGGTATGCAAAGTACGTCCGAAAATCGTGCATCCGTACCATTCGCTCCAACATTGCCACGATGCCACAGCCAATCGTCGTCATAGATGTCGTGGGTGCCTTTAGGCATCGCATCGGGAATAGCCTAGAGACAGACGAAAAGATGGCTGAGGGAGAAAGCATGAAAGAAAAACGCCAAAAACACTTGATTGCCAGACAAACGCACCGAATCATTGCGAAGCTGAAGTTTGATTTGATTATGCAAACCGAATTTCGCAAAACCCCTCCCAGTTAAAGTAAGCGTCATTCCGCCGTATAAACTGCCGCTAGTAGGCGTCAAAGAATCAATCACCATCAACACAGTGTGGTGCAGCGAGTGTGGATTTAGCGCAAAGCCTTTATTGAATACTTTCACTGAAGGCGCATATGTACCCGCTGATCCCTCAGCAAGTGGAATCATGCATTCCACGAATGTGTCATTTGATCGGGTTACCAAGCACGCCGATCCGCCAAGCATGACTTCATTCTGCGAAGGACGTGGTGAGAAGCCCGTGCCAGTTATAGTTATGAGCGTGAAGCCTATGGTGCTTTCCGGAGGCTCGATAGTTTCCATGCGAGGAGTTGAAGTGCTCATGTAATTGAAGTGGCAATTGGAGTCCTCTCCATGGTTGCACGCCGCGGCTATGTTATTGACACTAACATCCACGACAGGTCCGTCAGTTCGAATGGACCGAAAGAATTCCCCAGAAAGCCCGAGAACCTCGCTGGTGGTGAAAGACTCGCCGTCGTCAATGGTGAGAGTGAGGAGGGACTGCCCTGAATCAGCATCATTGTAACCGATGCTCTCCAAGTATCGAACTTCGCCTTTCTCCATATGAATAGCTTCAGTCTCATATGCTCCACCGCAGCCATCGACTATCTCGCACACAAACGGCAACGTGGTAGAAAAACAGTCAGCATCATTCCAGGGCCCACTTCTGATAGAATCAACGCAATTCTCGTAACCGCCTGAATCATTCGGCTCCGTGTTCGAAAACCCATTGTAGCTCCAACCATGGTCCGAGGACATATCATCAAACCCTGCATACGACCCATCTGCATACAACCACCTTGATTCTTGGTTACGGTCAGTCAAGCCAAGCCAGTGCCAACCAATGCCTTGCGCTGAGATAATGCTGCCTACTAAGGCACTTTCGGCCGAAGAGCGGGGAGCACCAAGGTGACCTCCATAGTTCTGGCAGGCTCGCTCAGCGTTGTCGTATGTGAGGTGCCCTCCGAATGCTCGGAAGCACCGATCGCCCAGGCATGCCCATTCGCCACATAAAGCAGAGGAGACAGTAGCGTCCATGCCTGGTGAAGAAGTGAATTCTCCTGTGAAGTCCGTTGGAATAGAATGAAGAGCAATTAGCCGTCGAGAGGCACGAGGGTCCGCATTCGGCGACAGCCATAGCTCACCCCCGTCATTTACCTTAAAGTTAAACGTGTAGTTGGCAGTTCGAGGCGCAACAAAGAAAGCGCGTGACGTCACACCACCTATTTTCCCAAACTCCATTTCGGTGGGCATCGAGCCAACAACTGTAGTCTCGCGGCCTTCGCAGATCGTTTGGTTGTAGTAGGACTCCTCAAACGCGTCGTAACTAACGATCACCTCGCACGGTCGCTCGTTCAGCCCGTTGGTGCTGGCCACCAGCTGGTGCGTGGCGAGCAGAGTTGCAGCGCGTTGCTTGGGAGATACCACATCGAGGCAATAACCAGGACAAGCAGGCGCAAGGTACGACTTCGTAGAGTCACCGGAAAGTGAAAAATTGGCCATGCGCACATGGCCGTTGTCATCATAGCAAGCCTTGCAATCAATGCAGCTGGCTCCATTGAAATCTGGACGGACATAAAGCTCGACTACGGAGGGATATTCAATGATACCATCGTCATTAGTTTTCTGCGGGCCAGGCATAGCATTCCTGTAAAGTTTGTCGTTGCTGTTACTAATAGCAGTTTCAGCACCCAGCCGAAAGTAGGTTCCATCTTGGTCGCCGTGAAGCAGGTGATTACTGCCCCCGTAAAGCAGCCCATAGAAGTGATCATCTCCGTTTTCATCCGTGTCGCTGAAGTAGGGGCAGTCAATGCAGGTAGTGTGCATGTTGGTCAGATCAGGATTTTTCATTGGGTTAAGTAACTGAATCCAGTGCTGACACGACTCAAAGCCTGACTCCGGCCAACACATCTTAAATTCGAAACGACCGTCGCCCGGACGACGGAACGACTCCAGTTGATCAAGCAAGCTGAATTTGTCTTTGCTACCAGCGTCGTCTGAAACGCCCCACAAACCGTGGTCCCAATAACCTGCCGCGTTGATGTCATGCCGAAAAATAAGTTTCCAGCCTTCGTCATCCAAGTCTTCAATTTTGTGCACAGGCGTGCAGCCGTGGTGCTTTGAGGCTACGCAGCAGAACGATGTGGCGCCGCATTGCTGATGGAGCGCACAGTTGTCGTGCCAACAAGCTGTTTCATTGTCATGGCCAAATCCATCGGGTACATCGCAATATTCGCCTGTCGCCCAAACGTCATACTCTTCAACTGGATACCAATTGTCGAGCTTAAATTGAGAGGACATGGACGACCAACTCATGGTGTTGACGCCGCGGCCGCCGAGATACAAGCACGAGCCGTCGTCCTCACTTACCACTGCATCGTAATTTTCAGCTAAAGGATCTGTACAGCCACTGGTCAGAGCAGCCACGAAGACCATCCTTACATTATCAACTGCCATGCACAAATCTCCAGTGTATGTTGTGTCTAAAGTTACGAGGACATCGGCACCTTCGAGCAGCGAGTACTCGCCCAAGCTCACGTAGCTACCGCCCGAGGGAAATTCTGAGGCAGCGCCTGCAAGACGCCGATTAGGTGCCACCACCGCGTCAGTGGACGTAGCATCACCACCGGGGTCAAGGTCAACCATAACATGAGAATATGCCCCGGAGCCGCGCACCACTACTGACGCGTTGCGCGCGCGTGGCCAGCACACTGCATCCTCGGCAGGAAGTCGTAGAAAGAGCTCATATCGACCCGAGACGGATAGGTTGCGGGGGGCGAAGGTCGCCCACGCTGAACCCGGAGTGGCCCCAGTACCTCCATTAAATGCCAAGTACGAACCATTGTGCGCTGTAGTTGATGCCACGAATGTCCAGTTGCCTACCTACTCGTAACGCATGCACACAAAAGAACACAAGTGAAGCACCGAAGTCAGGCATTTCTTCATGACATGAGTTTAGTTTAAAAGAAAAAGTGATGAATGCAGGACAAAAGGAGCCGGAATTGCGAGGGGCGGCATATACCAGTTCAGCGACTTCGAGCCACTCCGAGACAACAGTAGGTGCCTCCACGCTGTAGGTATTGATTTTGACTTTCGAAGCGACAGTAGCATTGGATGCACTCGTCGTATTGCAGATAATGCTCTCTAGGTTGCTGTAAGTAACAGTGCACTGCCGGCCACCAATGAAAACCCCCACATTAGATTCATTCATAGGAAAGCCACCGCCTGCAATAGTAACTTGAGTGCCTCCGGCGAGGGACCCAACAGCGGGGAAAACACTGTCGATGCGCGGGTAGTATTGCACCTGATCGAATTGCATTTACAAAAATCCAAAGAAAGAGAAATAACTAAAAATACGATACAAAGGACTGCGGATATACGTGGACGGCAGATATACCAAAAGAACATTTGAGAACGAAAAGAATCTTTGAGGGTGCAGCGGCAAATATTTTTGTGCTGTGAGGGGCCGATACTCGAAAGCAACCAAAGGGCCAATTTTCATTTTCAAAACAAATCGCGAGCAAATCGAATTACAGGAAACATACCATGTGAAGGGTTCCAAATGCATCTTTGCTGAAAAGCGACGCTTCCAAATAGTCATCGTTGTCGTAAACAACTGCCAAACCGGCAATTTCAGACTCGCTGTTTTGGTTCCCTGAAGATCGCTCATAATTGTCCAAAAAGATGCTCACATTGTAAGATCCCGCCGGGAAGTCGGCAACGGCACAAGCCAAGATGTTTTCTGCGATGGGCTCTGGGTCACGGTCCTCGGCGAGGACTGGCGCGCTATTAGTGGGCGGCAGGTCAGGCTCAGCCGGATTTCGCACCGTGTTCAACTGAATTTGGAAGCGCAGGGTCGAAGGGAGCACCGCAGGTGAGGAAGACTTCACGATGAGAACAGAGTAGCCAAGGATATCAAAGACATATCCAGGGCTATAGAACTCTCCTCATGCGCAGGCCTTGGCTGATATACACATGTTAATAAAATGCAGATGCAAAGGCCGAGTGCTTCATGAAAGAGAAATGAGCGATTTGTGCTCCGAACACAAAAAAAAAATCAAAGGAAATTTATTGGACAACCTCTTCAGGTCGACATACGGCATGTGTGGCTTCCTTTTGCACATTCGATAAGGCAGTTTTCACGTTGCCACCTTGCGGTGGTGCACCTGTGCCCACGTAAACTGTTCGATAGTCTTGTAGCCAGTATCCGAAATTCGTACCCTTGAGAACTACGGCGTCTTCACTGGAAATTGCGTTTGGTGCCACGCCCACCAGCATCGGGCTGCGGTAGTCGCTGATTGCGTAGTAGTAAAACGCCGATGAAAGCACTACCTCCGTTGTTTCAGAAGCGCCCAGATCACCAACGATTTCGATGACAACTTTTACGTCAAGCCAACCGGAGGGGCTTAGCGGATCGTTGTAAGTCCATCCGCGCGTGTCGCAGACAAGACTGTTCGGGCCTCCACACTGAACGCTGCATGCACCTTCGATTACATCGCAAGGCTGCCACATGCGGTCGTCCCTGCCGATGTACACATAGTTGCCTCCAGTGTAAAAGTTTGTATTGAATCCACCGCCAGACAAAACAACGCGAGTGCCACCAGACTTCGTCCCGCGTTGCGGCGTTATGCTGTTGATGTAATACTCGTTGGGGTCGATGAAGGTCTGAAATAACAAGAAAGCGCAAAGAAATTGTACCGAGGGCATTGTTTGCAACCTTTAGTTCAGTGCAGTCTCTCAAGGGGTACACAAATAAATTCGCTTCTGCGCGAGACAAACACACCGGATCAGGCGAAGTTGATTTGCAGCAGCCGTCGACCAATGCAGGTAGCATTGTGAGCAAGGCGAATGCCATCGCAGCTTTGAAACTCTTCATTTATCGGAATAGAATGCTTACGGGCTTCATTGCATGCGGATTATCATCTACTGCCATCATGGGCGACAAAAAAAAATACCATGACTTCGCTAGCTAAGAGCTCTCAAATTGCGCATTAGAAACCAAATGATTTTCTGCAACATCTGTTGTATGGTCCGCGGCCATTTGGCCCAGGTTCGGCTGTTTTTTTTAACTGACTTTTTTCCAGGCATGGCACAACACTTGTGGTCTTGTGATGCATGACTGACACAAGGAAACTGCAGCGGCGCGCGCGCCGCCGCGCCACGATCAACGTAGTTGATTTCAGTGACGTGACAACGTGTCAGAACATGGTTGATGTCAGTGACGTGACAACGTGTCAGAACATACGTAAAGTGTC
>Ga0307979_1000516_pt1 | contig 26430 bp, 25 predicted proteins | sample OrgLakmetage1058_FD_201833 | JGI IMG/M metagenome (GOLD analysis project Ga0307979, IMG submission 201833) | Saline water microbial communities from Organic Lake, Antarctica - #1058 | ecosystem: Environmental > Aquatic > Non-marine Saline and Alkaline > Saline | place: Antarctica: Organic Lake...
TCCTGAATCATTCCGCACTTGCTTTGTTTGCGCAACGCACGCGCATTCCCACTTCTGCCCGCAGCATTGGCTTCTGTGCCATTTGGGTTTGTATTAGTTCGAGTTCGAGTCAAAAGTGCACTGCGCATGAATTGGGAAAGCAGGAGGAGAAACATGAGACATGTCCATTTGAAATAATCGCTTGTATTAGCAATGGCGGTATAAATAATCTCCTCGAGCCGGCGGTAGTGGAGTAGCGTGGCTATATCTCTTGGCATTGGCATCCAAATGGCAGACGGCAGACGGCGCTGTTGATTATGCCTGGACCTTCTACATAGGACTTTAAAAGTGACATGGAGCCACATAAATGGTGTATCCTTTATTTTGATTTCGCAACTCAAATTACTCAAATTCTTATGTAGCCCTCGAAATTCCAAGACGTTCGCTTTAGTTCGATGTCTAGACAGTAGGCAGTGCCATAAGTATTCTCAGCAAGGCAGTTCAGCGCAGGGAACAAGTAATACACATGCAGGTCGGTACTCGTAGCTAGATGCAAAATTATCCTTTCTCCATTTACTCCGTCGTGTAATTTTATTCTGCCGCATACTTCAACTAAGATGCCAATAAAACTTCCACCCTTGAAGTACTGCGAATCGCACAAGCAACTCAAAGACGCGTCCATTTCGATAAGTCGGACACGTTTGCGACTGCTGCACCAATGCTTGAAGTTCCATCGGCAGCAGTCCCTGCGAACAAGAGGCGGAAAGGAAACGGACAGTACTATGCGATGAAGTTGCAGGGGGTAAGGGGGGGGGGGTGGCAATATAAAGGGAAAGGATAGGGGTGCAGAATTTAGTGCAAAAAAAGAAGGAAGGTTTTTAATGACTTCGCTACGCAGGGTTTCTTCAACCACGCGCGTGCGCACGGGCACACAGAGACACACTGGCGTGCCACTCACCGCACACTTGTAATGAGAGAATTCGTGGTATTTACGCTTTCTTATTTGTATTTGCCTTGCTCTGATGGATTACCGGTGTAGTAGAGGCGCACCGTGCCGTCGCCCATTTCCACCATCCGCGGGCTCCCCAATTTGCGCCCCTCCCACGCACTGCCTTCAGCCCCTGCTTCGCCCTGGGGCTCTAGAATTGGCTTCCCACCGTTCACCACGGCCCATTTGATGCCGTCAGGCGAGGTGGCCAAGCCTAAGCAATGCCTGCCGTCTACAGTATTCCCGAAAAAAAAAAGAGAGCAAAAGTGTAGAACACGAGGCACAATGAAACACCATTACCGTGAAAAACAAAGACGTTAAGAAGGAGTAAAAGAGGCCCAAAATACACCGGCCGAATAGAAATCTAGAATTGGAATTCATTGTAAAAGCAAAGTTTAACTGTAATAACACGAGCTTGTGTTCTAATAATACTGCATTTGCACTACATTCATTCATCATTTCATACCCGCGCCGTGGCCCTCGTAGATCATAGTGTAAGGGGCTTCACTCGTGGTGTCGTCTGGGTTGCTGCTGCTAGTTTTCTTGGCGGTGTCGTCCGACAGTTTCCGCACGTGCACTTTGCTGACGCCTTTCGCGTCGAAGGCATTGGCGTCGTCACTTTCGCCCTGATTGGGGGAGGAGTACAAAAATAAGACATTTACAACAGCAAAAGGAAAAGGAGGAGAAGCCGGACTGAGTGCTCACGGGTGAATGTGCTGGCAAAAGAATATGCGCGCTAAAAAGGTTATCGTAAACGTAGGCTTTGGGTTTTGATAAAAGGACATCGCGTTGAATTGGATAAAAAGGAGCGCGTCAAATGTTACGCAATAGATGTAATCGTTACCACGAACCTCAGGGGTTGGCTTTCCGCTCGATCCTGCAAAGACTTGGCCCAATTTTTCCCATTTGAACCCATCCGAGGAAGTTGCTAGGGCTACCACATAGCGCTAGATAGAAACACAAGACACAAGACACAAGACAATCGAAAAATAACGCATTCACCCGAGTATAAGCGCAGCGCAACAAAATAAAGGGTGCCATAAAGCAAAAGCGCGACAATTATTTGGTTTATAAAGAGATGAAGGTCAGAAAGTGGAATGCATTAGAAGAAAGAGTGCGTTACAGTATAATGCAGGGATCTCTTGAGTATTTCAAAGTAGCAAATAATGTCATCCCTTTCCTCCTCTTATTATTGTGCCGTCATGAACGCATTCCATTCATTCTCTAAAAACTGCGCTTACCTGCCGCGGCGCGTCATAAGTGCTGTAGTACATGCGGTACACTTGGTCGTTGTGGTTCACGACGTTCGGCCAGCCCACCAACAAGTGGTCGAAATCCCCCTGTCGACCGACGTCAATGGCCGCGCCAGAAGGGTGCTCGCCTTCCACCCGTGACCTAATATATATAGGGCAACAAAATACAGTGAATATCAACGATCTTTTTAGAAAGGAAAAAAAGAAGAGAGAAATGCTTCTCGTTCCCTCAACAATAGGTGATTTACTACTGTAGTAAGAAAGGATGCTGCAAGCAGTAGCGAATGAATGAATGAAAACAAAAAGATATTTACTCTTGTCCACTGTAGTTACTTAGATCCCATCCAGGCTACCTACATCTTTCATACTCTAACCCTTTTTAAAAATATCACCAACAATTCAAGCGTACCAGTTGATGCCGTTCTGTGAGAGAGCAATTCCAATGCGTAAAGTTGCGCCTGTGACTTCACTGCCATCATCAGCACCATCACCCTTCTCATCACTGCTTGTGAGATCGGCGCCAGTGTAGAGGTCTGCAGGGTTCGAATCGTAGGTACCGCCAAAGAAGTACGCCGTGTAAACTCCGCCAGCTGTCAAGACCTTTGCATGCGTGCATACAGGTACACCGAGAAAGAGAGAAAAAGAGAGAGAGAGCCACGAAATTCATGCGCGCGCGTGCAAGAGTAAAAACGAAAAATATGTATGTATAAAGCACTACCTAGTGCACTTCAATGGTAAGACGGAGTAAATTGTACTCAAAGAAAACCTTAGCAGCGTTCTTCCTCGAGCAGCACACAAAAGCTAAGTTTAACATAAATGCGGTATACAAGTACCTTGTCAGGTTGCCCTAGCCGCACGTCTCCTAAGCCCAAATGCGCGGCGTCAAACCCCCACCACTCCTCAGTGTTCACGTCGATGGCGCACCCGTTGACCCCCAGGCCTTCGTCCTGGGTCCACACTAGGCCATCTTTGGAGCTCGCCTTGTGGATGCGCCCCGTGCCCAGTTGTTTGGCCACCAAGTGATCTTCGATGCCGTCGTCGGACGCATGAAACCACATTGACCAATCTTCGCCATCGTCGCGCAAATACCTTGACCACGCCAAGGCATCAAAGAAGGAGCGGTGTCAGCCACAAGTAAAAACAAAATGGATTTTAAAAAGAGACCAAGAAAGAGAGGCGTTGTCAGTACTGCCATAAACAGGTGAGGTTACAACGCAACAAATCAGACTCATTCCTAGCTAGTAGTGGAGGTCTTGTAAGCTGCTTTAACTACATAAAGAAGAGTGTTGCAAGACCATACCGGTGCACTACGGGCGAACCCACTGAAGTTAAGCCCAAGCTGGGGCCTGTGAGAACTTGCGTAGCTGCCAGCCTCTGTGTACGCTGTCCTACCCGTCTCAGGGCTCTGGTATTCCCTGAGCGCGTACGCTGCAATGAAGCTGCAGTCAGGGGGGGCTGCGGAAGAATTCGAGGCGGTTGTGCTAGGAATGCTGAACTGCTGTAGAGACAGAGAGCTAGACTGATGACACGCGCCATGTTGCAAAGTTGAAATAATAAAGCGTAAGTTGGTACAGAAGTTAGGACTAAAAGCTATACGCATACGTTTTCACGCGCGCGCGTGTACTAAAGAACAAATACCTGGCTGGTAGTATATTTCATAGCATATATCATATTAGTAGAAGATTATCGAAGATTTACAGTATCTTTTCATTGCCCATGCGCCCGGCCCATGCATCGTGAAATTGAGTAGCTGAAGTAGAAGAAGGACAACAGCAACTACAAGGAGCAAGCCAAAATTTACAATAACTTTAGCGACTGGTACAGTGCTAGCTTGAGCGGTTGTTGAATCTACGAAGTCAGGAGCTTCTCGCTCGAAGTATAGTTCGAAGTATCATCGCGAGCAACATGTTGTTCGCTCGTATCACTGTGAGCATGGTGTTATTAACGGTGGCCCGGAGCCTTCAGGCTCATCGACCTTCGCCACCGTCTGCAGATAACTTATGGCATCACGCGCACGCGCTACGCCTCGATCGGTATCAATTTTAGGCCTAACCCAGATACGAGCTAGAGACGAGGTACACAAGCCCTTATTGGTAACAACGCGATCGTGCATTAGATTTGCAGTGAAACCAGTACTGTGCAAAAGAGATGTAACGAATTCCTCGTCTGCTCGTATCAGATATCCGACGGCGTGCACTTTTTTGTTCGTGCCGCCATCAACGAATTTAATGCATTGCGCTAATCTACTCTCAGGTGCCTTCGTAAGCTCACGGGCACAGCATTGCTGCCACGCCCGACTGCGTCCCCTGCAGAAGCGAGCGCACTGGCCAGCAATAAAGACCTCGTCGTGGTTTCACATGGACTAGATGCCGACAGCCCTGAGGGGCCTTTGTTCAATTATGCCACTCAGGTGCTTGTGTTATTGTTGTCAGTTACGGAGTGTATGGCCCTCACGAGCATAATACTGTCGTCCATTTTATCAAATTTGATTAGATTGCCAATTTGCACCAATAGCCGTTTAAATTCTTCGCAAAGATCGGCACGAACCTTCCTTCATTTTGGTGCCATGTGTGTGCAGGCTGGGCTCGACTTATTCGAAATGGATTGGAACACTTTTGTGCACACCCCGTCACGTTATTCCGCGGGCCCTGTGGACCGTGCCGAGCGAGCTGAGCTCTTAGCAATAGTGACTCGCGATGGAGTGTCAACCAACTACAGGTAGCGTTGGATGGCGCAATCTAGTTCATAACCTCGTGAGGCGATAAAGCACACTTCTAGTTATCGCCCCTTCGTCTTTGATTCGCTTCGTTTGATTCCAGAATGCCCCTTTCATGTGGGTGATATCGCCCAAAAAAAATTAATGCCCAATCTTTGTTCCTGCTTGGACGTTCGTAATTTCTTATAAGTTTTACCTTTTCTGTCTCTTGTAGCGGCATTCGGGTGTCGAGCAGCGGCCGCAAGTTTTGTATACGGGATGCGGTGATATGGAATTTGTTTGATGAATTAGGAGGCAGCGACCGCGATAGCATGTCGATTGCTCGGAGCGCATATGGAACGAATACATACGAGAACTCATTGGAAGATAGAAGCACTTTCAATGATGTTTTCAAGCATCCTACTGGACAAGCGTGCATATTTCAGCTCAGAGACGTAGAGTTCCTTAATTGACTGTTCGAACTCGGTCTCGAACTGATACAAGCCAAAATAGAATAGTAGCCAATGCCCTTGGCAGAGGTTCTCACGGGTAATATATCCCTACCTCAACCGACTTTAGCCCCTCTTAAGTGTAAACTGTTCATAAGATGAAGTTTGGAACTAGACTGCGGTCGCTTCTAAGCCTGCGTCTACATTGAAGAGAGCGCGCCGCTTCTCGTTTCTCCTCCTAGGGCATGATTCCTTAGCACCTTTCTCTCTTTCACGTGTCCACGCAGAGAATGAAAACGTAGGCCCTATGTAACCCAGAAAGAGGTCGAACTAGCTCAAGATAAATACTGGTTCTCTATATATAATATAAGGTTAATCGCGTAAGTAAACAGGAGAGAGAGAATTCAACTACAAACAAACAGACAAGCCAAGTAAGCGGCGCGCTGTCTCCGTGGGCACGATGATAATTCTGTGTGTGCTGAATAAGCAAAGAATCGGGTTGTAGAGTTGTTCAACAGGAACAAATTAAGGATTGGGCTAATGCCCCGTATGTGCCTTGCGCTGTTCATACGAATGTAGTACGCCACTAAAGGTACCCATCGACTGCTTTTCAATAAAAGTATCTGTGGCCACCTGCACCAGGGGCACTACACCGGGGCGCCGCTTTCTTATTGATGAATAGGAAAGAAACCGAATCACAAGGGTGGATTGGCTACTACTATAAGGAACTGGTTGAAAGGAAATTCGGCTGCTCGCTTCTTAGAAAATAAAACGAAACAAAAGCGGTAAGGGAGTGTGGATACCGTTCGAGAACAGTTATGAAGAAAGCCCAAAGCAAACCGAGCTGCTGTTGTCTGGAAAGCCACGGAATGCTTCAGTGCGATGGGAGCCATCGACACTGAGCCACTTGTTGAGTGTCCAATTCCCCATTGTCGATATTCCACAAGTGGGGTTTACAGCCGCTGCTTCGACGAACGAAGCCCTTGACTTTGCTCAGAATCTAACAAAAGCCTGACTGGCGCACCCTCCGAAAATAACGGCGTCCGGGCCCCAAGAAACGACCTGATGTCTGATGTACGCTTGGGCAGGCGCAGGAATAGAACTGTAATGAAGAAGAAAATCAATACCAATGTGTAAGAAGTAAGAAGCGGTGAAAATAAGAAGACACGAGATGCAAAGGAGGTTACCTCAAGCCGGGGCTTGAATTCATTAGTGAAGTAGAACTGGTTTTACGGATTTACTGAATGCCACCTTACGTGCAAGCTCTGTCATTGAACTTAAAAATGATACTGTACGATGTACAGTAGTGTAAATTGGTGAGGAAGTTTTTCTACGTCACCGAAGGCGAAAACAGAAAACATGTTGTTTCTCAGTTCTCAGCACCCTAAAAAATCCCAAGGGACCAAAGCCAACATCCCCGTGCTCGCAACGGCTACGACGAAGAGACCGCTTACGATAGTTTTATGAACCCCGAGCCTGGCTTTCAGTCTGGCCCCTGTCTGTAGATGCCGACTAGATAGCACCCTGTCTGTTAGTTACTAAATCCAGTCCCCCCTTGAGGGGTCAGAAAATGACGACGGCCTTGCGCTGCCCCTGTTGCCGCCTCGATGACAAAATTGCGATGTTGGGATCCCTGGGCGAGACTGGAAGCCGGGATCGACACTCCATGTAGTTCTTAGACGCGAAGACAATAGTACTACTCTGTGGTACTACTACAATTTTTCTTTCGCAGTGCGCCCACGAGAAACATGAAGCCTGGGTTTCAGTCTGGCCCGGGAGAATCTGTGGACGCCGACTAGATGGCACCCTGCCAGTTAGTTACTAAATCCAGTCCCCCCTCGGAAGGGGGCTCAGAAAAGCATGAAGCACGTGCCAGGCTTTTACTCGAATTCGAACTAATACAAACCCAAATGATACAGAAGTCAATGCTGCGGGCAGAGGTGTACACGCGTGCGTTGCGCTCAAGTCAAAATCGTAAATGAGGATAGTGCGTAGAGGGCAGGAAGCGTAAAACTTCCATCCCCCTCTAAAGTGGAAACTGTTCACGAAATAATTTTGGAATCAGACTCAAGTCGTTTCTGCGTCTGTTTCTGCATTGAAAGAGCACGCCGTTGTTCAGTCTCCTGGGCACGCCGCGCCAAGAACCTCCGTTTCTCCTCTGGTGTAACTCTGGTGTCGCACCGAGATGACTGCAGCTGCGGTTTCCCACTGTCGAAAGGCGCTTTCGTGTCTTGCCCGGGGGGCTCCATTGATTGTTGCAATTAATTAGGCGGCATCTCGCTCTGTTCGCTAGGAATAAGAATTAGGTTTAGTTTGCGCTGCTTTGCTTTTTATCTATTCCTATTAGCCTTCTATTTCCGGCCCCTCGGGACCTGTCTTAAAAATTTATAGTCGACTGGAGCTGCATTTGAAATGAACCAACACCCAATACTTTGTCGAGTCTCCCGCCAGCACGAGGAGAACTCGCCACCTTCGTGGTATTACGGTCGAACCTTCGGCAACAACGTGCCGTGCGGAGGAGCACGCCACTCACAGTACTCAGGGCTCGTGTCAAAAAGAAACCGAGCTGTTGTTGTCTGGAAAGCCACGGAATGCTTCAGTGCGATGGGAGCCATCAACTCGGAGCCACTTGTTTGGTCGATATTCCACAAGTGGAGTTTACAGCCGCTGCTTCGACGGACGAAGCCCTTGACTTTGCTGAGAATCCAACGAAAGCCTGACTGGCGCACCCTTCGAAAATAACGGCTTCCGGACCAGGACTTTAGAACACCCATTTCACAAAGCAGCTTTGACATAGCAAAACCCCTTGACTAAGTTACGAGCCGCGATGTCAGGTCTTTGCTTGGGGCAGGCGCGGGAATAGAACTGCTATGATGAAGAATGATAATACCAAAGAGTAAGAAGCGGTGAAAACAAAAAGACAACGAGATGCAAAACAGGTTGCCCGAGCCGAGGCTCGAAGATCAAGATTGCTGTGGATTTGATTTTTGCTGTATGCAACCTTGGGCAATAGCAACATCAAGTCAACTTGAAGAACGCTGCATACATGTACAGAACAATTCCTGACTGGCGCACCCTTCGAAAATAACGGCTTCCGGACCAGGACTTTGGAACACCCATTTCACAAAGCAGCTTTGACATAGTAAAACCCCTTGACTAAGTTACGAGCCGCGATGTCAGGTCTTTGCTTGGGGCAGGCGCGGGAATACTCTACATTTGGACTTGCGCGCAACGCTCGCGCGTACATTTTTTCCCGCAGGATTGGCTTCTGTGCCATTTGGGTTTGTATAAGTTCAAGTTTAAGTTCAAGTTCCAGTGTGGAGGGGAGGAGGAGAGGGGGGGGGGCTAAGGAAAAAATAGCAGAGCTTACGACGCTTGCGTCATGTAGTTCTGATTATCAGTGCATGCAACATAGTTATGGACATACGGAAGCATCCACAAAGGGAAAGTGATTTAAATCCCGGGAATTTCGACAAGAAACTGAGGCACCTCCTCGTGGGTACAGTATAATTTTGTAATTAGGAAGTTTGTTTCATTTCTGCTGCCCCTGCCATTTTCATACGAGAATGAAGGACGTATAACACAGCAACGAAATTGGCGAGTGAAAATTAGGGGGGCTGCGCCGTTCGTTGTGCTGTTTACTGCATTATCACCTCGAGTGTTGATGTATGTGGGAGATGTTGAGTTATTGGGGAGCTTCCCCTTTGTGGAGGAGGATCGACTTACCGGAAGGGCACGACGGCCATGCGATGCTTTCGTTGCCACCTGGATAGCAGAATTGCGGTATTGGGATTCCAGGGCCAGACTGGAAGCTAGAATTGAGATCCACGTAACTGGTAGGTAAAACGACTACAGCATTACAGTAGCTTACTTTCTCCGGCTGACATAAGACCAACTGGCAGCTAAAGGGGGTCACTCCTGAAAAATCGCCCTTTTGGGCCATAGTATACGCAAGTCGTAACGGGATTCCCCCTAACCGAGCTCATAGGGCCAGGGCCCCGGCCCCGAAATTTTGACCGCATCGAGGGGAATTTAGAGCCTAGAATTGGCCAAAATCGCTTGAAATTTCTAGTGCAGCAGAGCTGCATTTGCTGTGTGAAATGAGCTCCGAAATTTAAATTTTCATATCAAAAGGACAAATTTTCGTGGATTTACGGCACAGGACCACCCCACGCATGGCACATGGGGTTCGCGCATACGTCTTAGGGTGGTTAAGGCATGTTTGCGCTGCGTAAGAGCCGAAAAAGCTTCAAATTACCGCTTTTGCGAGAAGTGACCCCCCTATAGCTGCCGGTTAGTCGCAATTTCGCCTAATTTGATGAAACCGAAAGGATACCACGCTAGTTATCTGTTCATCTAGAGGCCTCTTCCATAGCCAAGGATTAGATAGCATATCGCTTTGCACCTCTGTACGTTAAATAGCCAGCAATTCATATCAATACTTGTCGACGAAATTTTTGTAGCGGTGGGCAAAAGTGTTGGGTTTCAATAACCCAACACCCAACCAACTGAGCTAAGTTGGACTGCGATTAAGCAGACGCCAAACCAACTGAGCTAAGTGCGCACTTAGCTTAGTTGGTTGGGTGTTGGGTTATTGAAACCCAACATGGCATTGTTCAAGACAGAAGCCAGAAGTTTTATTTAATATGGCTGATTTAGAGATATAGGTTTGATTATGATTATGTGTAAATATAGACAAGACTGAGCAATTCACGTGAACCACCGGCGGGCATCGCCTCCTTTGTAGACATCTCGCCCAGGCCGCGCCGACTTCCTGTCGGTCGAATCCTTGACGCCCAGCCGTTCGCGTTCTGTCTGTTCGAGTTCTTTCACTTTGGCCGCGACGCGCTGCCGTTTGGCCTTGCGCGCTTCGAGCCAACTGTCTTGGGCGTTTTGCTGGGCGTTGAAGGGATCGTCGTTGTACGCAGAACTATTTTTTATTTCATTTTTTTTTGAATTCCGAGAAAGAAAAAGCGAAATGACGAAGTTATAAGTAGGCGAATGATAAAAAGAAAGAATAATCGAAATGAAGTCAAACCTATCCATTTCATGTGCAACGTGATACGAAAATTTAGAGTGAGCAGTATACACAGTGGTTGGCATAACATAAAGTGCAGCAGAAAGAAGGAGTGGCAGCGTTCAAAAAATGAAGTATTAAAATACTCTCAACCTGCAGGGGTCGCCTCCAATGAGGCTTACGCCCCATTCTGGCTCTTCCGGCAATGGCGTTCGATTAGGCGACGTTGCCTCCTTTTGCACAAATGCTCGAAAAGTGTCGAGGCTGGCAGCGTCAAGAGGCACCACGTGGCCTCCTTCGTGCACCCACACCGACGACTTGGCGAAGCATTCCTGCCAAACCAGAAAAGAAGCAAAAGAATCATGCCAAAAGAAAAAAGAAAGAAAAAAAAAAGAGTAATAAACGACAAGTCATAAAATAATAAGAGCAAAAAATGGAAGACATGACACCAAGATCCATGGAACAAGCGACGGCTTACAACAAGTAATTTTGGGATGATTCCCTTTGTGCGTTTGTGTGCGTTAGTGTGTGGGTGCCACCTGCAATTTTTGGGCCAATTCCGGGGGGTTCATCTCGTCTTGCGTGCCCCAGCAGTGCAGCGTGGGAATAAGGGTAGTAGTAATCGTGGCTTCTTCTTTGCTTCCGCCTGCACCAGCACTTGAAGCAACAGCGAGCTCGTGAAACAGTTCGCCATACGGGTTGGGCCATGCTGCGCCGGACAAAATGGCACATTTGGGCTGCATCTGGGAGGTGCTGCTGCTGGGAGCAAGGCCAACATTTGGTGATCCGGGTGGTGTTGTAGAAGAAGAAGGAGAAGAAGGAGACGAGGCTAGAATATTCTGCGCCACCAAGATGGCAGTTAGCATCGCTCCCTGTATTTAAAAAAGCAAAAGAGAGGCAGCACTTCGTTGAACAGAGATTGAAGGAGAAGAAGAAACAAAAAAAAGAAGGCACATGTTCATGCATGTATGGTAGCTTGGGAAAGCAATCTAATTGGCTGAATTTCTCTTCACTTTATTGACTCATAAAAGAAGACATTGACTGTGAACTCTGACAGATTATATGCAATTACATCCTCAACCCATCACCTGAGAATGGCCCATGATGCAGTCGAAAGGCCCCTCCCGGTCCCACACTTCACGCAAACACGCCAAACTTTCGTCCACACCCTCGAAGGAATCGGCCTAGCGATGATAGCCATACGTGTTGTAAGCGCCAGGATAAATAGCCGTATGCAGGAAGGTACAACAAATAATTGAGTAGGCATTGATAGGCATTTTGAAGAGTTTCGTCGCGTTTTCCTCTATATTACGTACGTTCTACGTACTACTTGTAGTGAGAGCTTCAGCAATACGCACTCAGTGAAACACAAGCTGTTATTCTCTAGTTGAAGGTTTAATAGCACACACCTCAAACGACCGCCTTCCGGGAGGAAGCATCCACCATGCCGTGCCTCCGCTCTCCAACGCATGCGGCGCCGTAGGAAAAGTCCATTGAAAACCGTCCGATTCTGTGGCCTCCACCAGCGGAGCAATTTTAAGAGCCATGCTAGCGCCGTTCCCACCTTTTCCATGCAGTGCTAGCACCTACAAAGATTCGTCAAGTTGTACTTTCGGCGTTGGATGTTGGGCAAAAAAAAACTTCTTGTGCCACACACTGAAGGCAAAAGCAATACTTCAGGCCGACAATAATCCAAGGCTAAACACGTACCTTGATAGGTTTGGGTCCCGCAGCCGACATCGTTAGGGCTCTTGACAGTCCCTTGGCTTTAGTGAGTAGGCACATCATGATGGGTATTTTGCTCGCAAGGCTCATGTTCTGCTTGTACGCACCAGAACTACTCTAGCTAGTAAATGCGAGTCTTAGGCCCAAAGATTGCAGAGATAATTCCTTTGTTACAGAGCTTGAGCTCTAACTTTAACGCTCTCCGTACTTCGAAAGTATCCTTCGTAATGTAAGTCTAAGAGGCAAAGAGCGCAGAGTTATCTATTTCAATTGGAGCTGCAATGCTAAGCACAAGCTAGATAAAAGGCGTAAGGGCGTCAGGGCTAGGCTACAGAAAGAATGATCGGAGGAGCTGGATAAAAGCAAAAGGCAGCAAGGCAGGCTTTCAGCTTTCAGTAGTAGTCTTCTCAGGTTTCAGGAGCTTTTCGTTGTTCGTTGTTCGTTGTGTCTATGTTGTCGCGTTGTCGCGCTGTTGTCATCTCATCATAAACTCAAAAATACGGAGCCAAAATAAACATTTCATCAGCCCACGAAGGTCTTCGCGCTTTGAGCACGCAGATAGAGCATAATCATTCCATTAATAGGTAGGGAGTTGCCTGATCTAACTTATTCTCTCCGTCTGCGTTTTTTCTTTTAAAGCATTGCTAGCGTTTGATTATCAAGACAATGGCTCCTCCTTCGGATCTCCAGCACGAAACAGTGACTGCCCCTACAAACATTGCTTGCATCAAGGTTTGATTGAGCGATGCAGTTAACATGAATATGATTCCTATTATGCAGCATGACCACCTTGCTAGCAATAGCGTTTATTCGCCTACGATTTGGCGATTACGCAGAGCACAACCTTGTGACGCCCTTCTCGTGCATCACAAAGTGCTTCATAACTCCGGCTTCGTTGTGTGTGTGCTTCTTTTTGAATGGTTGTCTCCTATACTGGCGTCAACGCAGTATTGGGGCAAAGCTTCGAAAGAGTTCAACACGCCCATCAATTCCTCAGTGTCAGTCACCCTAGACCAAGATGACCTCCGAGCTATCACGTCGGTGTGCGCGTCGAAAAGCTTCACGTCGGACCGTCTCTGGTACTCAATAGAAAAAGAGAGTTTTGACTCGAGATGCACATACTAGGCTAGATAGGTGATGATAAGAGTTTGCTCCATTTATGCACCTTTCGTCGTACGATGCATTGAAATCATTGCACATCAAACGCGCGTTATCAATATGGAGGCAAAATAAGCGAGAAATGTGTACTTTACGCGATGGGAAGCCTTCACTCATTCTGTTCTATTTAGCCTAAATGTCACCTGAGCACGGACTCACCTCCTATACATATTTCCAGACATGAACTCTATCATTTTTATATTATTATTTTTAAAAAAGCGCTTTCTTTGTAAAAATATTTCGCTTGCTCTGTTTTTCTTTCTCTGACCGACGACGCATTTACTTGCTCATTCTGCTATTTTATTTTATTTTTTCAAAAGGCTCAACGGATCGGAGTTGGCGATGGCGACCTCGGAAAACGAGCACGCCGAGCGGTTCAAGACGTGCGTCCGCGAGATGCGCGCGCGCGCCCGGGACCGGGTTGACCCATCCACGGGCGCAGTGCTGGTAAGCGAGGAGGAATGCATGCCGCGCATGCTAGTGCAGTAGTGATATAAAAGAGGAGGTGGAATGCAAAAAAAGAATGTGAGAGAGTGTGCGTATCGCGGCGGTAAAGATTCCTCGCTGTCTTGATTAAAGTATCAACAGTATCAAGAGATAGAGAGAGAGTAAGAGAGAGAGTAAGAAAGAGAGGTAGTACAGAGAAGAAAGGAACGTGCGTTGTTTGATCACACTCTAGATCTAACGCTAAGACTACTCATGTACCACTCCTTGCCTCAAGTCCCCTGCTTGCTTCTTTGTTTAGGTGCGCGCCTCCGAGTGGAGCGAGTACCATATACATGTGGTGTCAAGGAATACTTTCCCCACTGCTGCAGGTTTGGACTCATCCATAATTATGACATGATAAAATCTGCAATACTTCAGTCTCGATGACGGATAGAGTCTCTTCTCAACATGCCATATATCTGCCTGAGATGGCAGTAGTTTCATTCCTGGAGGAGTGCCTCAAAAACAAGAAATATTTCAAACTCATAGATGAATCCCAAATGCTCAGTTTTCTGATGGCAGCACTTTTCTCATCATTGTTGCCATCTTATTTCCGCCGGGCCTGCTGTTGTTGTTCTAATCATGACAAAATGCAACAGGCTTAGCGTCTAGCGCGGCCGGCTACGCTTGCTTGGTGTTCGCGATCGCCAAGTTGTTTGGGATTCCCAGTGACGATGTTCAAGGCTTGGCGGATTTGAGCGTAGTGGCGAGGCAAGGCAGTGGGAGCGCGTGCCGGTGAGATCTTGATACATTTAGACGAGATGCTAGATTGATGAAGAAGCACTGCTCACCACTATCACCACCATTTTGAAATGAATCTCAGGATGTCAGTAAGTTAGCTTTGAACGCGCACAGAAGGTTTTATTTCTTTTCGAATCGTGTCTGAGTGCTTCATCCTCCCTTACAGCTCAATCTCTTTTTATTTCCCTGTGTTTTTTTTTTCTTCTCGATTCCCTCTTCTTTCTTCTCCAACAGCTCCCTATTTGGGGGGTTCGTGAAGTGGCAAATGGGCACATCCACGGCGGGGTGGCTCGACTCACGTGCGGTGCCCGTAGCGCCAAAAGAGGCCTGGCCAGACCTTGAAGCCCTCATTCTCGTGGTAAGCACAATGAAAGAAGAGAAGTTTGGTTTTAACGTTTACGGCAACTGTACATGTGTGTTTGCGTGTATTTGTGCACACGTACTGTTTTCGATTTTTTTTTTTTTCACCCTCTTTATTTCCGTTTTTATTCTGCTAGAACTCTACTACCATAGTAGTAAAATCATATCCGAATCTACTTTTCTTTTCTATACTTTATTCTACTAGTATTGTTTATTTGTCCACCGTTTTATTTTGTTTTTAAATGTGCCATTTATTTACATTCTTTAACCTCAGGTCAACGACGCCAAGAAAGACACGTCTTCCACGGCAGGCATGGGCGCTTCCGTGGCGACCAGCCCTCTGCTCATGCTCCGCGCTAAACATGTGGTTGACGGCCGCATGGATGCCATTGAAAAAGCCTTCAAGGTACGCGAATATTGATTTTGCTATGGAATGGATGATGTGTGATGGTTGATGTGAGAATCTACTGGCATCTTTCTACTTGTTACAGCTGTTCTTTTTTTCTAGTTCTTTGGAGACACCTCTCCTTCTCTTTATCATAGGTATGTTTTTTTCTCCTTCTCTTTTTTTATATAAGCTGGCTTCTTAGCATTTACTTTTTTTCTTTTCTTTTTAAAAATTTAATGATATGCTATGTAGGCCCAAGACTTCGCAGCGTTCGGCGACTTGATCATGGCCGACTCCAACCAATTTCACGCCACCTGCCTCGACACCCTGCCGCCCATCTTCTACTTGAACGACACCAGCCGCCAGGTAGCTGTTTTCTAGTAGTTGTAGTTGTAGTCTTTGTTGGGTCGGCAATTTTTTCTTTTGCGTGCGTGCGTGCGTGCGTGCGTGCGTGTGTGCGTATTGGATCACACCTTGTGTGTGTGTGTGTTCCCATTTGCTTCCTCTCTGTCTCCTTCTTTCCCTCTTCTCAATTCTTATCATTGTTATACTCGTTCGTCGTCTTTGCTCGATCTCTCTATAAACCTTTTTCGCTCGCTTTCGTTAGGTCATTCGTCTGGTGCATGCTTTCAACGCTCACCACGGCGCCACGATTGCGGCCTACACTTTTGATGCTGGTCCCAACGCCGTGATATTCGTGCCAAAAATGCACCACGCAGCCCTGACGGCGTTCATGCTGCATTTCTTTCCCAAAGTGAGCTGGATTCACAAGTGCGCAGCTTCGCGACCCATTTTTTTGACAATGCGTTTTGACGACATATACTTTTTAATTGCTCAAACTGGTGATTGGCAAGTTCTCCTCTCCTACTCCTTCTATCTTTCAACCTTTTTACCTCTCTCCTTTTCGTCTTCTTTCTTTTATGTTTCAATTTTACCTCTCTCGTTTTTTCCCTTTTTTTTTCTTCTTTTCTCTCACAGCCCACCCATGAAAACTTGGCCGCCTTTACTAACCGCCCCGACCTCTTGAGCGCTGCATCCAAAGCACATTTGCCTCCAGCCCTGGTGAAAGCGGGAGCGGCTACAGGGAGGGTGCCTGCATGTGGCGACATCAAGATGGTGAGTAAATGGAATGATTGCAGAAGCATATAGTGAAAGAGAGGGTTACGGTCGGCAGGGATCGTGGTGATGGTTTATCCGTCTTGGAAACTGAGAAACTTGCTCGAGTGTACATAGATAAAGAGAGAGATTGAAGGGGTTTCAAGCTCCTTAACTTCGTCTTCATTTCTCACTTTTTCATCCTCTGTGGCTTTTTGACCTTTAAAGAAATACCTTCTTCTACTTCTCTCTTTTTCTTCCAAGGTGTACTGCACTCGCATCGGCGGCGGGCCACGTCATTTAACCTACACCGACCCTTCCGCCTGCTTGCTCGACCTCCAGTCGGGTCTCCCCAAACCTGCACCGCCAGCTGCTGCTGCTGCGCCTCAAGCATCTGCTTCTGGCGGTGCAGCAGCAGGAGCAGCTACTTCGAAAGATAAGTCTGAAATGGCGAAATTGACGGAGGCCGTGGCGGAGCTCAACGCCAAAGAAGAAGAGCGCCACGCTACGTTGATGGCGCAAGTGAAGAGCTTCAATTGGGTGAACGACGCCGCTAAGGTAAAGAACTAAGAGATGTGACTGAGATGGAACAAGAAGGAGTGATAGAACGAGACTGCGTGAATGCTCGTGAGGGTTTGAGACTGAGAGGTCTAAAGGAAGAAGTGGGCGGAGAGGCGTAAATGTTGATATGTCATTCTTGTACCACGAGACGTCAAAAGCATACACAAATCGTGTGTTGAAGTGTTACGCCATCTCTGCGATTCTTCTTTCTGCTCAAAATTGTTATTAATGTCCCTTTTTTTTTTGGCGTACTCTCTGTCTCATGTTGCTGAAGTTTGCGGCTCTGTACGGCGTTTTCTACATGGGCATTGAAGTCATTTCGTCTTTGGCATCGAAGTCAAAAAAGTGAAAACTGGTCCACACAAGAACAAATTTTAAGGTGAGATGGGACCAGGGAAGCGAAAAAAATGGTTAAAACGAAGTTAAAAAATAAACTGTGATGAATTGAATAAATTCGTAGCTCTGTGGAGGGAGCGGAGACGAAGCCCTGTTTGAGCTCATCTCCGGGCAAATAACATTTCTTTACGTACCTCCCTATAGCCACCAAAAATGTTCCGGATTCCACGTATTCTTTTTAAATTTACTTGGTTTTGTATTGGCATCAGCAGCCCCGTATTCTTACCCTTACATGGTACTCGGGAATCGGTGAATGTATGTGGTTCTGTTATATGTACCAGGAACCTTGGTCTTCTTTTACAACGGCATGTTACAGGCATATGGTTTATGCGACATAGAATTTATTCCGAGCACCAATTGCCTTGGTCGATCCCACTTCACACGAAATAACACATAAACCCCAGCAGTGCTCCATTTCCTTCAGGGATACCGAATCGAAACATATTTATATACGAGTATTCATATGTAATATGTGTTATGCTACTATCTCCAGCAACCGCGCGACCATGCTGGCAGTGCCATTGAGCGGCACGCCAGCGGTTTCCAAAGCCGACGATGGTACTTCGAAAGCTTCGTCTCGAAAAGTGACTGGAGAATACAGCCAGGCAGCGCACGGAGGCGCAGAGACAAAAAACGCACAAATACAGCAAAAAAGTTCAATTAGATAACTATTTTTTCTTCTGGCAGCTCAATTGAAGAGAAATGAAGGCAAATAAATGGGGGGGAGGTGAAAGCAAAAACTGTTTGGTATACCATTTAGTGCATCAACGAGAGCTTTTGAGGTTGGAGCTTTCGGTATGAGGTTGGCAGCCGTGAAGACGTCTTCAAATGATGCAGAAGTATACACGTGCGGTTTTCCAATCTGTTACGTACACACAAGTAAATATCACCCACAAAAGCTATCATTTTCAGAATGCGGTTGTCTTACAGAGCAGGGACTAGCAATGGCAACTGAACATTCTCTTCTGGACAAGTAATTAATTAATCAAAAGAAACATCCCATAGCATCGTGAATGAGCACAGCAATACATTTCTCCTTTATGCATTTGTATTTTACCGAAAGGGACTGCCCGCCAACGGTGGATCCAACACTAATCGACCCATTCGACGCTGCAACTAACTGGCCCGTATCAGTACCGTTCCAGGAGGCTTCATCAGCTATGAACAAATTTACAGGCACTGGTTGAGGCGTTGGCATTGCTGATAATGGTGCTGACGGAGGCATCAACGACGACTGAAGTTGTTGTGGCAACAATGGCGTTCCTGATTGCTGCTGTGTTTCTTGCGTATGGTTTGACGCGGCATTCTCTACTCTAGTTGTAGCGAAAGACTCAAAAGATGAAATCAATGATGAAGATGGAGAAGTACTGTTGTTGTTAGGCAGGCAGCCCCACGATTGAAAAAGAGCTTTTTCATACGAAGAAGGGTAGCCTGGGTGCGGGCTGAACACAAACACAAACGTTGGATTTACTTCTTCGCGCAGCATCATAGTGGCATTGCAGAATATCTTCAATTCTTCATCGTATTCTACGCCGCCATATCTAGGGGAATGGACGCAAGCAGGAACAAAGTGAGGGCTGTGAAAGGCTTAGAAATAAAAAGGTGACATGGAACTTGATGAAACATGTTGAGCGTTTTCTTGATCAAATCTTCCGTTGAAGTAACTCGCAGTACCCTTCAGGTTCGTTTGAAAGCTCAAAGCATTAAAAAGACATAATCGAATTTTGACGTACCCGCCAGCATAGACAAGCACAACAAGCCCATCATTGTCTCTATTACTGCCAATAGTGAATGGTGTACTGTTGGCATTTGCAAGGGTGTAAGCTTGAGCGATCATTTCGCGTGTTGCCAAGACCTATTGGTAGAGAGGTAACGGTAAAATGAATGAGTGAAGAACGAGCAAAATTACAAGAATAATATTAAATCTCCAGAACACTTCTACGGCCTCAAACTGAAGTAATTGAGCAAGCCGTGAAGTGTCGTATCAAATAGGACCTGATCAGTGTCCGCAGCATACGATGCCCAAGCGTCAATGGATGGTGAACCAGTAGTGGTAGCAATAATGCTATCGTTGACACCCGAAGATGTTGTCACGCCGTTCGCAATACTAAAATGCAAGGATAAAGATGAGAGCACAGTACCACACATGATGAATAATGTACAGCTATACTGGGAGCATATATTTCAATGATGTAGGAACATCTCTACGTGCGAAGATGAATAGATAACTGCAGAAGCGTGCAAGTACTTCTAATGCATACGAGTAGCTTACCTCTGAGCAGTGACGAATAATTCGTCTGCAATTGCGACATTATCTGCTGGTCCTCGCGGTAACACAAACATTTTCGCGGTTAAACTGCGGTTACTCCATAAAGCAAAACTGTCGTCGAGTCCAACGACATAACCCGATGTAGTGCTACTGTTCCTGTTACTGGTGCTTCCGATACCGTTGTTGTGGTCAACTTGAGTGCCGCTACTACCACTGTTGCGGTCACCTCCAAGAATATATTTCGTCTCTGCAAACTCGGGTTCTTGTCTAGCCAGAGCTCGAGCTAACTGAGCTTGCATGGCATACACAGTGCCGGTGATGATTGCCAAAGAAGATGGAGTAGAGGTTGATGATTCTGCAATACTTGATGGCTGATCAGTGAGCGCTGCCACAACAGTAGCTACATCACCGGGGGGTAATAACTGGGCTCGAGCCTGCCAGAAATAGAATTTGTACTGTGAATCTGTGTACCTACATGACAGCAATATACTTCCACACGGTCTAGTAATGTGCTAAGAGATGACACAACAAATCAAAAGAAAATAAAACATGGCACAATCATGTCTCATCATGAAATCTGAGTCTTTGAAGTACCGCACGAGTGCCGTCCGATACGTTGAATTCCACGCCAAGGTCGGTAAGGCTCACAGCACTCACGCCCCCGCTTCCCGACGGTAAGAAAATCGATGAAGCTGGTTCGCCCAGGGCAAGAACCTAAGTTCGTACCGCAAAAGGAACCATGAGCTATCCATTAATGGCGCCTACTCATTGATTAATCATACGTATATCACAAGCTACCCTTGGCATTTCATGTTAAGTGTGCCCACACCGTGACTGAGTAGCCAGCCTCTGTGAGATTCTGCAATGCTGGCTGCGACATAGAGCATTCGCCAGCGTCATGCAATATTGCAATGAACTTTCCTGCCGCCTGTTCTTCAATGTGGGGCTTCTGTGCTCGTGTATGAAATGGGGGCGTAGACGCTACATTCTTATTTTCATCACCCGGGGTATCAACAGAGGAGGCTAACGTCCATGGCAAATTGCGACACACACATGTCAACAAGGACAGCCAATGCTTAGCAGCTAGCATTTTCGCTGTTTCGTGTATTCTTCTTACTATATAGTCTCAAAAGATACACAGCTTTGTCGCTCTAATGCACAGCACAACATTCAGCTTGGCATTTGGAAAAAGGAGTTCCTAATTCCTGATGATACTACAGCTCTTATAAGTACATTAAGACAGAAAGTATTCAAACAGCAGGCTAGCTCAAGTACGTAGCTGCGGTAGCTATAGTTACGGCTATAGTAGAATTCAAGAAGAAGCAGAGTTGTACTTAAGTTAGAAGTAAGTTGTTGTATCTAAGACGACACCTCCTGAGCTGCTGTTTGTTCTGATTCGGCAGTTTGTGCTCTCCAAAAGATACCAAGAATTTTAGAGGTTGTGTGAGGTTGTGTCTCTCAAGTTGCATGCCAAGAAGCGAGTATCATATAGAGGTCAGATAAAAGAAGAACCCATTCCGACAAATACCGGCGTGAGGAGGGTGCCAACAAACATTTACAAACAGGTGATTAGAAGGAAAGCACGTCTCGTGAAGAACACCCATTTTGGAACTGCGCAGCAGCCAATGAATTCAACGTGCGGACAATGCGGCGTGTCAACATTTGAAAAAGGTGGCAACTACTACGAAGATGGCGACGCCATCTCAAAGGCAAAGCTTCCCTTGAAACAAGTTTGCATGTTGTTGATGTTACTAATTGGTTGCCTCAACAGCTCAACAGCCCACAAGCATCAGCGACACAGAAGAAAATGGTTGCTGGAGTGCCCTGCTTCTCTTTCTTGTGCTCCTTCTGTGGCATGTAATATCCGCCCACCGATGAGCTTCGACGACACCTCGTAGATTGGTGTCACATCAGCTCTGAAAAGGGGCACGTAACTTGCATGCACCTACGAAGGATCTTTCGAAAATCCTTACATAGCTTACTGAGGATCGCCCTCTGCAATTGATTTGGCTTAAAATGATGTATTCGAAGTCGAAGTGAAGTAATAACAACTAAACAACAACACAAATGCATATGATTCAGGCAGAAGTGTAAGCGTGTTGAGCATTTTTTTTGTCAGTTAAATTTAGATTTCGGGGCGATGCGATATCTCTATATTTCGCGAACTGCAACAGTTTCCAGGAGATTCATATATAACCGTCAATGTAAAGATTTTAAGAATATTAAAAGAAGCCGGTACACGACTCGACAAGATTACCAGTGGCGCAATGTCGCCATGTCGTAATGGCGAAGTTTCAACAAGCACCAGTTCACCAGCGATGGTATCAAATTGTTATGCTTTTGCAGTTCAGGACTATGGCGTATTGTATTCCAATTTCAATGAGGGTGCTTGACTGAAAAAATGAAGTCCGACACAGGGCAATACAGCCTTTCCAATTTTACAGCCCAGTATGTTTCATCGACCACCGCATACTCGAGGATTTTGTAAATGGCATATGGAAACTGTGGAGAATTATGAATTTAAGTGCGAACTATACCGCGGCATATTTTTGACCGAAGTGGAAGAATTATGACCCGAAGTAGCTCACTACACTACACTCACAAGGGCATTCAAGCACGCGAGCCCAAAGTGGATACTGTGCGAACTATTGCGGCTCATTTTGACCGAAGCTGAAGTATTTCGGCTGTTAACCCGCGTCTTAGTATATTGGTACGTCTTTTGGGCATTGCGTCAAAAATCGTGCAGCAGAGCAAGGTTGCTCAGCAAGGTGAGTACGAGTACGAGGTAATCTAAGCCGAATCATGACCTAGTCCAAGTATATCTGAAGATGAAGGGGGTGATCTAAGTTCAGTACTTCACGGCTGGCCTCGTTGAAAACCAACATCAAGAATGATTGTGCGACGCACCTATAGCAATTTCCATCTTAATGAAATCGATGACAGGGGACTCTCACTCACTCTTTGCGAACTGCTGATAAGGCATCTTCAATACTAGGTGCCCCCAAATGATAGATCAAAGACCTGCGCCATTACGATTGCCGATTGCTTGTAAAACTTTGCTTTGCTTCGCATCATTATTCCTGGGAGAACTTCTCTTACGTATTTATCAAACTCGTCTTCCGAGCCCCACTGCTCTCGGATAGCATTTAAGACAAAAGCGCGATCTGCTGGCTTCGAACAACTTACCATTAGGCAAGAGAAATCCTCGAAAAAACTGATTTCCTTTGCAGTCAACTTCGTTTTATCTGAGCTGAAGTGTAAGAAACGGTGAGTCCAGTCTAACGAAAGAATTAGGAGCCCTTCCTCCGGGTTGTCGTGCATCTTACAAAAGACTGCTAGCTCATACACACACCACAAACGACTAAAGTAAGTATCGCTCACAAAAGCGATCATTCCGTCGCATTTCGACAGGAAGCGGTGAAATGAGGTTACTCCGGCGTGTATTGTTTCCGGTGATTCTTGAAGGACGCAGCATTTATCAAGCCAAAGAGTCGTGGGCGAAAAGGCCCACGGAGAATATCGAGATGGAAGAACGCCAAGTGTGCTTAGCTTAATCCAAATCATACTTGCCACAGCAAAGATCAATACTGAGGTGCATGGCCAGTACCAAGGAAACGAGTGCACAACCGTTGATATTCCAATTCCAAGTGATGCTAAATATGCGGCGACCAATCCGCACGAAACGAAGAGAGTAGCGATCATGTAGTCGAGGAAGAGAAAATTGCGCAGGAGGCGAATTTTTGCACCAGGTTGTTTCTTTTCGTCGGCCCACGCGTGCGACACAAAGAAATCGCACCTGTCAGCATCTTTCGAGAGAGCCCAATCCGCTGCTTGTCTTGAAGCAGTGTTATTGCCTTGAAACTTGGCGTCAGCCCATACACTGTTGCTTAGACATTTCCCCAATGGGATTGCCCGCATCGGATGAACAAACTGACCTTCTAACTCACCAAGAACTGCAGTCGGCGCAGTAAAATCAGCATGCACTTGCTGACCAACGACGCGTTTCAATTTTGTGAGAAGAATCGAGTGTGATTTTTTTTCCCATGGCTTGTATTGTTCAACAGCGCCAAGCATGTGCGCGATTCGCACGTTGTCCTTCTTCGTCAGAAATTCTGAGTTTAGGAGGTCGCGGGTGAAAGTAATTAACTCACTCAGATCGCTTTCAGTTGTTGGCTTTTGGAGAGCTACACCGATAAGCATGTCCGCCAGGTAAAGATCTTTACGTGCTGAAGCTTTCTGCCGACATTGGATTATCCAGACAAGGTCAGACTCAAGGGAGACCACCCTGGGCAAATTCGAGGTTTCTATGAGAGATATTTTTGTGTCACCTTCACAAGTTTCATTGGGGCGTTCAAGAATGGAAAAAAGTTTCAATGATGCGATCAAATCACTGACAAAAAGGGCGATGATAGAGATTCTTGTGGGGTGATCCTCTGGTCTCGCAATGAACGCAGAAACACCCACCACGGCTAGAATAACACGTCTAATCACTGGAAATCCGCGTTTATCCCACCAAGTTGGACCTTTCATGTATGTTGGTCGTTCGTAGCACCGAAAATCGTCAATCACTAGATAGTCGATGACAGCATAGGGAGGAAAGGCTGCCAGAGACAGGACTGCACCATGCGGGGTTTTGAAAATGGCGACAAGTTGAACAATACTGGCTAGCGCGAGGACACTTAAACTCAAGCAAGTAAAAATTGGCGCAGTGACAATGCTCAAAGAGAAGACATAAATCACCCAGAAAAGATTGATTGCCACACAGAGGGCCACAAATAGGCCAGTTCTCCCGCGGACTTTCGACGTGTATGAGGTACATGCCGCGCATGCGCCATAGAAACCATAGACCATCGAAAGGAATGATAGAGCCAAAGATGAGGCAAATAGCGCCAGGGTGCGACTGTTAGCGTCTTCGTTCACGGCACGTAGGTAAGCAGCGCCTGTAATAATTGCGAGAACAGTTGACTGCAACGAGCCGCTGAGTAGCTTTAACAATGAGAAAAGATGGTACTTGGCACTATCGACGGTGCCGCTAGCTCCAAAGATTGAGAGTGTCCCAATGAATGGAAGATGAAGATGGAAGCAAGATAGCACCATGCCTATCGCAGCTTGCCACGGCGAAAGAGCGCGGACATCTGCGCAAAATGCTGATCCGACCATCACGATGAAAGACGAAAAAACTGAGTAAGCAACTGCAAAAGTACCGATGATCCAACTGATCCCAGCTTGCACGTAGAGCTGATGAATGACAATCGCATCAGTGATAAAATCCGCGAACTTAACGATAGAGAGAGGGACGACATGTGCAAACAACAACAGCCATGCCGAGCTGTGAGTGTTCCGTCGTGCACCTTCATCCACAACGTCACGCGGAACGTCGGGCTCCAACTCATTAGTGAACGAGGATGAACTGATATGATGCGGTTGGTGACCGCCCTCTCCTGCTGGGAGATCTTCAACCATCCTGAAGTCTATTCCATATCGAGCCTGACGCGTAAGCTAAGCTTAGCTAGTAGAGTGTACCGAATTATACCCCGCGACCCAAGGCCGGCCACACGGCCACGTCATCAGAGGTGAAGAGAAAGCAGTCGTCTAAGAATTCCACAAGCGGAAATTCCCGATCATTTTCGGAATTTTCTACAGTGTGGTGGTTCATTTTTGACACAGGCCCCGGAATTAAGTTACTAGAAGGACAGCACAGGCAGGAATACAAAGAAAAGCTGCTCATATAAGGAGAGTAGCTAATGCTTGTACTAGGTGGTATAGGAACCACCCCCCCTGCAAAAACGGCTCTTGAGTTCGAGGCCGCTGGGGTTGCTTAAGGCATACACTTGTTGAACTCGAACTCGAACTAATACAAACCCAAATGGCACAGAAGCCAATGCTGCGGGCAGAAGTGGGAAAGCGCGTGCGTTGCGCAAGCAATGCAAGTGCGGAATGATTCAGGAGGGAGAGGGGCATTGGCCAAATTCCTCGGAAAATTTGCAAAAAGTGAGGTATTTGTGGGTGTTGCGCACTCCGCAGAACAATAAAGAGTAAGGCGCGCGAGCAAAGAAGCTCGAGACATGCGGAACACGAGGTCCACTCGGCAGAGGTCAAAGTGTGCCTTTCAGCGCGCAAGGCGCCTATTGCTCTGCCCCTGTGCCATAGGAGGCTTTGACGGGGCAGGAACTCCTTCCTCGTTCGCGGAGTGGCAGTGAATTCCTTTGTGCTACCTGTAGCCTTCTTATTCCGGCCCTTCGGGGCCTGTGCCAAAAAATGATGACTTGCTGCTTCTTTTCCGGCTGCTACCCCGACTACTGGCAGCGAATAGATTAGATTATAAACCTCGGTTGTGTCGCAAAGAAACAACAACAAGCAGCATAAAGCATCGTTTTGATGAATCCTCCAGAACAAGTCAGGCGAGCTACACCCTAATGATCTCCAACGTTCACCTGACGCCAAAATTCTTGCGGACATGCGCGTTACTGCTATCGTGGCTAATTGCGACGAGCTACTCTCTGATGCTCTCCAACGCTTTTTCCAAGCCCGTTTGTTGACGATTTGTCTGAACACATCTTCCTTTTGACAAATGGGGCTATGAAAGAACTCACGGCCATTCTTCATGTCACGGTTGCGCCCTCCAAGACCACGCAAACCACGCTTCTCCATGCAAATATGTTATCAAACAGTCAGGTCGTTTTTTCGAAGGAAGGCATTTAATTTAAAAAAAGAACTCGAACTCGAACTAATATAAACCCAAATGGCACAGAAGCCAATGCTGCGGGCAGAAGTGGGAATGCGCGTGCGTTGCACAAGCAATGCAAGTGCGGAATGATTCAGGAGGGAGAGGGGCATTGGCCAAATTCCTCGGAAAATTTGCAAAAAGCG
>Ga0307979_1000519_pt1 | contig 26396 bp, 22 predicted proteins | sample OrgLakmetage1058_FD_201833 | JGI IMG/M metagenome (GOLD analysis project Ga0307979, IMG submission 201833) | Saline water microbial communities from Organic Lake, Antarctica - #1058 | ecosystem: Environmental > Aquatic > Non-marine Saline and Alkaline > Saline | place: Antarctica: Organic Lake...
ATGTGCCCATGGTGGCCGTTGGTCGCGGTGGTTACCCGCGTAAGGGCGTCACCCTGCGAATGTTTGTGAAACGATCGAAAAAGAGTGTCGTCAAGATCCGTCAAGTAGATACACTGGCCCATTACGTTTCAAACTCCGTCACCTGGCCGGCTCCGTTAATGATGTGTCCGCGCCCGAGATAGGCCCGAAGCGTTGGGCAAATTCCGTCATTGCCTGTTTCGGTCATGATGATGATTCGAGCATTGGGGCGTTCGGGGACATTGTGCAGATACATCGGCACGCCCACCCGGTAATGGTCTGGAAACACCACCTTGTGCCGGATAACCTCTCCGATAAGGATCGGCGAACGGGTGGTTGCGACGAACGTAACATCCGCTCCTTCCTGCTCAAGGCGTTCAGCCAGCAGCATCGGACCCCAAACGTGCTCGCCGGTCCCGATCACAAGAACGGAGTCGCCTGCGGCCACCGCCGGCAGAGCGGCCAGAATCAAGGGCCGCACCGGTTTCATCATCGATTCAACAATCGGCTCCATCTGAAGCCCGAGCCGTGGCGCGTGAAACAGCGAATGCGGCGCAGGATTCGGGTTCGGAACCCAGGCCGGAAGTGTCGCATCCCCAGCCCAGACCGGAACAATCGGAAGCGTTGCTTCCGCGTCCTGCTCCCAGCGCCATTCCCCTCGGACTAAAGAGAAGGCGTTCACCGGGATGCCAGGGCACAGCTCCACGATTGCCTGGGCGGCTCGTCCGTTGGACCAGTCGGTCAAGGTCAGAAGTAGAACACCTTTAATGTCTACCCCGCCGTCATGAACCGCCTTGAACAAGGCCGCAAAGGTGTTTCCAGTGGTCGTCTCGTCATCCACAAGAACAAGCGTTCTTGCAGACCCGCTTAAAAGCTCGCACAACGTTGGCGCCATCACATGATGGGCAGTGGCGTGACTGTGCCCTTCCGAAAAGCTGACCCACTCCCGACTCGCAACCGGGTGGCGGGTGGTCGACAGGTAGAGCAGATCCGCTTCGGGCTGACGTTCCCGGATGCGCCGAGCCGCGGCCGCTCCGACTCCGACCGCCGTCTCTGCGTAACCCATTATCAAAAGAGGGCCACCAAGCAGGGCGTCGGGAATTTGATCGACGATCGCATTGACCGCAGCAAAATGGTCCCGCGGTCTGACCGGGATATGACGCCCAAGTACGGTGGAAACAAAAAGAAAGCTGCGCTTCGGGTTGATTCGCTCCGCAATCCGGAATAATTCGCCGTCCGTCGGAGCTGCGCTGGTCCGCAGCTCAAGAACCCCCGTGTTCAGGGGATGTCGCGTGATAACCGGTATTTGTTGCATTCGTTCAGTCGTCCCTCTCCGACTTATCGGACCGGCTCGACGTTTGCTGGTCGCTCTGTAGCCATTCATCGTGACCGGCGTCGCTTGCCGGGGATGACTTTGAGGAAGATGAGGACGAAGACGAGGGAACATTGCCCGCACGTCCGGGCGTATGCCGGGCACGCAGTTGTGTAAACTTATCGGACGCACGCTTCAATGCACGACGCGCTACAAAGGCCAAGACTAAAAAAAGCACCAGTACGGTTATGTTGAAAATCGGAATATGACGGTACCCGGGCTCGACAGGCCAGACTGACGTCGCATTCGGAAACATCGACAGAATTGGGAGCCGCCAGCCGTAATGGCGAACAGCAACGGCCGTGCCTTTCTCTTCGCGGGCAAAGACAGCCGCTTGCGTCTGAAGATTCGCGGAGTTGATCTTAAAATAAAGCCATGCGTCTTCGTTGCGGAACACGCGGACCTCGTCGCTGCCGATCAGCCGGGATTGAATCATGTAAACGTCTCGGGTTCCCACCTCTACATCGGTGCGCTTGACCTCAACGCCGATCACCTCGACAACGGAGACCCGCGGCAACATATAATGCAGGGCCAGGCCCGTAACAAGCAGACAACACCCGAGCAGAATAATTTTTAGTTTTTTCATATGCAATTCCCTGAAGTTCTATTTCGTTTTGACAATCTTTCGGGCTTCGATCGAACAAACTCACGCCTGTCTGCCATGTATTAGCACCCGATAATGTTTACCCATCGTCAATCTAGGTGAGTGTGTCACAGCGGTGCTGCCCGGTCTTGCAGGAGTTTACTAGGGACTGTTGACTTTTTCACATAAGATATTGAATAAATTAGGTAAACTCGTAATATTAAGGTTCCGACACCACCCACAAAACAAGTTTTTCATGGCCCGATTCATGCTCATTAATAAGCACTGGTCAAAACTAAAAGAAATGATGCTTCAAGAAAAAATTTATAACAAGCACGAGCTGAGAATGATGGTCGAAGGCATGTTTTACCAACTGCGTGTAGGTTGTCCGTGGCGAAATTTACCCTCGTGCTGTGGCCGATGGAATTCGGCGTATAAAAGAGCCAATGAGTGGTCAAAAAAAGAAAAATGGTTGCTACTGTTCAAAATCTGGACAGCAAACCGGATACTGAATAGGAATTTATTGATGGTAGCTGTGTCAAAGCTCATCAATACAGCACAGGCGCAAAGAATGTTGACTCGCAGGCGACCGGTAAAAGTCGCGCTGGAAGTAAGACAGGAATTCATTTGGCCGTCGACGGTGACGACTTACCGAAGCCCCTGATCAACTCCAGCACTACTGACGGATTTTGAGCTGTGCAAAAGCCATCAAGCCCAGCGTGACGCTGAGCTTGATGGCTTTTGCTCTTTATTGGTATCGATCAAAGCCGGTTGTCCACCTACTCCCATTCTATGGTCGCCGGCGGCTTCGACGACACATCGTAAGTCACCCGTGACACACCGCTGATTTCGTTGATAATGCGGTTGGACACGGTTTCCAGCAGTTCGTACGGCAGATGTGCCCAGCGTGCGGTCATAAAATCGATGGTTTCTACGGCGCGCAGGGCAATCACCCATTCGTAGCGGCGGGCGTCGCCGACTACGCCTACCGACTTCACCGGCAAAAAGACCGCAAAGGCCTGACTGGTTTTGTGGTAGTAGTCGGCGCGGTGCAACTCTTCCAGAAAGATGGCGTCAGCGCGGCGTAAAATGTCGGCGTAATCTTTTTTCACTTCGCCGAGAATGCGCACACCCAGGCCCGGGCCCGGGAACGGATGGCGATACACCATATCGTAAGGCAGACCGAGCTCAAGACCGATACGACGCACTTCGTCTTTGAACAGTTCCCGCAGCGGCTCTACCAGTTTCAGCTTCATGGTTTCCGGCAGACCACCCACGTTGTGGTGGGATTTGATCACGTGGGACTTGCCGGTTTTGGACGCAGCCGATTCAATCACGTCCGGGTAAATAGTGCCCTGAGCCAGCCAGTTTACATTCTGGATGCGGGTGGCTTCTTCATCGAACACGTCGATGAAGGTGTTACCAATCACTTTGCGCTTCTGTTCGGGATCGCTGACGCCTTTGAGGTTGGTCAGAAAGCGCTCCTCGGCGTCGGCGCGAATAACTTTTACGCCCATGCTGCTGCCAAACATATCCATCACCTGGTCGCCTTCGTTCAGACGCAGCAGGCCGTTATCAACAAACACGCAGGTTAGCTGATCGCCAATGGCTTTGTGCAGCAGCGCCGCAGTCACCGAAGAGTCTACCCCGCCAGACAAACCCAGCAGCACTTTGTCAGTGCCGACCTGTTCGCGGATCTTTTGCACGGCGTCGTCGACAATCTTGGCCGGCGTCCACAGGGCTTCGCAGCCGCAGATGTTCATCACGAAGTGTTCCAGGATGCGCTTGCCTTGCAAGGTATGGGTCACTTCCGGATGGAACTGCAGGCCGTAAAGATGGCGCGACAGGTCTTGCATGGCGGCGATGGGCGCGCTTTCGGTGGCGGCCAGAAGTTCAAAACCTTCGGGCATAGCAACCACTTTGTCGCCGTGGCTCATCCACACGTCCAGCAGCGATTCGCCGGTTGCGGTCAGGTGGTCGGTGATGCCTTGCAGCAGTGGGCCCTTGGCGCGCACTTTTACCTGGGCGTAACCAAACTCGCGTTTTTCCGAGCTGGCCACCCGGCCACCCAGCTGCTCCGCCATGGTTTGCATGCCGTAGCAAATACCCAATATCGGAATACCACGATCAAACAGGCCGTCAGGTGCGCGCGCGCCTCCCAGCTCGGTGACCGACTCAGGACCACCGGCCAGCACAATACCTTTGGGGTTGAACGCCTCGAGCTCTTCAGTACTGATGTCAAACGCGCGCACTTCGCAATAAACGCCGATGTCCCGAACCCGGCGGGCAATCAGCTGGGTGTACTGGGAACCGAAATCTAGAATCAGGATGCGGTGATCGTGAATGTCGTGGGCCATGGAATCCTCGGGGAAATTAACAATGCGGCCCCAACAATGGGGCCGCATAAAAACAACCTGTCATCAGCTAACGCGGTAGTTCGGTGCTTCTTTGGTGATGGTCACATCGTGCACGTGACTCTCGCGCATACCGGCACCGGTGATGCGCACAAACCGGGGTTTGTTGCGCATGTCGGTTATGGTGGCACTGCCGGTGTAACCCATCGCGGCGCGCAGGCCACCCATCAGCTGGTGAATAATGTTGCGCATCGGACCCTTGCAAGCGACGCGGCCTTCAATCCCTTCCGGAACCAGCTTTTCTATACCTTTACTGGCGTCCTGGAAATACCGATCGCTGGAGCCCTGGCCCATGGCGCCAATTGATCCCATGCCCCGATAAGCCTTGTAACTGCGACCCTGGAACAGTTCGATTTCACCCGGGGCTTCGTCGGTACCGGCCAGCAGACTGCCAATCATCACACAGTGGGCACCGGCCACAATGGCCTTGGCAATATCACCGGAGAAGCGCAAACCGCCGTCGGCAATCAGCGGAACGTCCGTATTTTTCAGGGCATCAGCCACGCTGGACACCGCTGAAACCTGCGGCACGCCCACGCCAGCTACAATGCGGGTGGTGCAGATGGAGCCCGGGCCGATACCCACTTTCACCGCATCTGCACCGGCGTCAACCAAAGCAAGAGCGGCCTCCGCTGTGGCGATATTGCCGCCAATCACCTGCAGCTCAGGGTAATGTTTCTTAACCCAGCGCACGCGATCAAGCACGCCGCGGGAATGGCCGTGGGCCGTATCCACCACAATCACATCCACACCGGCTTCCATCAGCGCTATCACGCGGGCTTCGGTATCGCCGCCGGTGCCGACGGCCGCGCCAACCCGCAGGCGGCCCTGATCGTCTTTACTCGCCAGCGGGTAATCTTTGGACTTCTGGATATCTTTCGCTGTGACCAGTCCGCGCAGCTGGAAGTTATCGTTTACCACCAAGACTTTTTCAATGCGGTGGCGGTGCAGGAGTTCTTTCACCGACTCCAGGTCAGCGCCTTCTTTTACCGTAACCAGCTTTTCCTTGGGCGTCATAATGTCACGCACAAGCGTGTTCATACTGCTCTCAAAACGAATATCGCGACCCGTCACAATACCCACCAGCTCGCTGCCGTCGACGACCGGCAGGCCGGAAATATTATTGGCCATGGTAATTTCAACCAGCTCGCGTACGGTGTTCTCAGGCTTGACAGTAATCGGGTCTTTCACCACGCCGCTTTCAAACTTTTTCACCTTACGCACCGCGGCGGCTTGCTGCTCGACGCTCATGTTTTTGTGCATAATACCAATGCCACCTTCCTGGGCCATAGCAATCGCCAGCTCTGCGTCTGTTACTGTGTCCATGGCCGCCGACACCAACGGGATATTCAGCGTGATGGTGCGTGTCAGGCGGGTGCGAAGATCGGCTTCGTGGGGCAGAACCTCGGAGTAACCGGGCACCAACAGTACGTCATCATAGGTGAGCGCTTCTTCGGCAATTCGCAGCATTGGGATCGGCCTTTTGAACGTGCTAAATTTAAACCTTGGCAGGGGCATAAAAAATGCCACCGCAAAGTACAATTCCTCATCGTCCCATTATAAAGATCTGTTGCAGCCCAGTAAACCGCACAGTTTCCCACTAAAGGTTGCATCTATCTGAATCTTAATCAGTTTACATTCAACTTATTCGGCTATTGCGTATAAAAATATAGGGAGTTTTTGGTGAATGATGTCTTTCAGGACACCCAGCCGCGAGCGCTCAGCGTTAGTGAGTTGAATCATCAGGCCCGTCACCTGCTGGAAACCAGCTTTATGCAGGTTGGGGTTGAAGGCGAATTGTCGGGGTTTTCACGCCCTTCTTCCGGGCACTGGTACTTTTCTTTAAAAGATCGTAACTGCCAAATTCGCTGTGCCATGTTCCGCAGCGCCAATCAGCGGGTTCGCCCGGCGCCAAAAGAAGGCGAACTGGTGCGAATTCGCGGCAAAGTAACCTTGTACGAAAACCGCGGCGACTTCCAGATTATTGTCGAGCACCTGGAACCAGCCGGCGCGGGCGCCCTGCAGCAAGCGTTTGAAGCGTTAAAGCTGAAGCTCTTCAACGAAGGCTTGTTTGGCACCGAGCGCAAAAAACCCATACCCGTTCTGCCTCGGCGTATTGGCGTGGTTACCTCCCCAACCGGTGCAGCGATTCATGACATACTCACGGTACTGGCCCGGCGCTGTCCGGGCATTCCAGTGACCCTTTACCCAACCGCGGTGCAGGGCCAGGCCGCAACCGCAGACATAGTCGCTGCTATCGGCCAGGCGGTCGTTCACAATCGCGCGGACGTGCTGATTATTGGCCGCGGCGGCGGTTCGCTGGAAGATTTGTGGTGCTTTAACGAAGAAGCCGTAGCCCGCGCCATTGCCGCCTGCCCTATTGCCACCGTCAGCGCCGTGGGGCACGAGGTAGACACCACTATTGCCGATTACGTCGCGGATTTGAGGGCACCAACACCGTCAGCGGCAGCGGAGAAGGTATCACCAGATCAAAACATCTGGTTACGCCAGCTACAGGCCAGCAGCGAACGCCTGCAGGCTGCTATGGGGCGCCAACATACGACGCTTGAAAACAGACTGCTGCAGCTTTCCACGCGGCTAAAAGACCCGCGCCGCAGCCTGCAGGACAAAGCGCAGCGCTTAGACGGCCTGGATCTGCGCCTGAGCCGCGCCATGGCGCAGATAACCCAGCGCTTGCGTGTGCGTACCGACCATTTACAACAACGCCTGGCCATGCAATCACCCAACAGGCAACTGGCCAGCGCCCGCGAACGTGTGCTGTGGGCAACAACAGGCTTCAATCTGGCCGTTCAGCAAGCGCTTAAAAGCCGCCGTGAGCAACTGGACTACGCGGCGCAGACCCTGAATCTGGTCAGCCCGCTGGCCACTCTGGGGCGGGGCTACGCCATTGTAAAAAACGATCAGGGCAAGATTGTGCGACGCGCCGGGCAGCTTGAAGCCGGCCAGACCCTCAGCGCCCGAGTGGCCAACGGCACCGTTCACGCCCAGGTCATAAGTTGCGATGAATCTTAATGCAGCGCGGTGTATTTTGGTGGGGCACAGCAGCGCTCAAAACACCGTTTAAAAACACCTTATTTTGTCGTGTGCTTGCTGTATTCAGGCCCACGCTCGCAAATCTACGCCCATGGTCTACTGGTTGCGGTGCGGAAACCGCCTAAGGTGGTTCACAAGCGCACGAATAATAAACACTGACACGGTGAGGTGGAGCTAATGGATTACAACGCAGAATTTACACGCTCGATCAGCAGGCCGGACGATTTCTGGCGTGAAAAGGCCACTGGCATCAACTGGATTACATTTCCGCACACCATTTGGCAGGCCAAAGACAACGGCCACGGTGACTGGTTTACTGACGGCGAGCTGAACACCAGCGACATTGCTCTGGACGCCAATCTGCGCGCTGGCCGCGGTGAACAAACCGCGCTGATTTACGACTCACCGGTGACCAATACCCAGCAAAGCTACACCTACAGTCAGCTGACCGATAAAGTCGCGCGTTTTGCCGGCGCCCTGAAAGCCCGCGGCATTGAAAAAGGCGATCGCGTGGTCATCTACATGCCGATGATCCCTCAGGCGGTGATTGCGATGCTGGGCTGTGCCCGTATTGGCGCGGTTCATTCGGTGGTGTTTGGCGGTTTTGCGGCTCACGAACTGGCCGTTCGCATTGACGATGCAACGCCCAAAGCGCTCATTACTGCGTCTTGCGGCATCGAAGTCAACAAGGTGATTGCCTACAAGCCGTTGGTGGACAAGGCTCTGGAACAGGCCAGACACAAACCTCAGCTGTGTGTTGTGTATCAGCGCCCGCACGCACTGGCCAGCTTGCAAAGCCCGAGAGATGTAGACTGGAACGAACTTACTCACGACGCCGAGCCCGCAGCCCCGGTCGCCGTCAAATCGACCGATCCGCTGTACATTCTTTACACCTCCGGCACCACTGGCAAACCCAAAGGCGTGGTACGAGACAACGGCGGCCACGCCGTGGCACTGAAATACAGCATGAAGCTGGTCTACGACGCCAGCCCCGGTGATGTGTTCTGGACCGCATCGGATGTGGGCTGGGTAGTGGGCCACAGTTACATTGTTTATGCGCCGCTGTTTGCCGGCTGCACCACCGTGCTGTACGAAGGCAAACCGGTGCGCACTCCTGACGCAGGCGGTTTCTGGCGCGTAATCCAGGATCACAAAGTCAATATTCTGTTTACCGCCCCAACCGCTTTTCGCGCGGTGCGCAAAGAAGACCCGGAAGCGGATTTTTTAAAGCAATACGACATCCGCTCACTCAAGCGCATCTACCTGGCCGGCGAGCGCCTGGACCCAGCCACCTACGACTGGCTGCGTGAGCATACTCATTTGCCCGTACTCGACCACTGGTGGCAAACCGAGACCGGCTGGGCCATTTGCTGCAACCCCGCCGGGGTCGAAATGATGACCACTAAACCCGGTTCCGCTACCGTGCCGTCCCCCGGCTACGATGTTCGAATAGTCGATATACACGGCAATCAGATGCCAGTGGGTGAACAGGGCCAGATCGCGATAAAACTGCCGCTGCCACCGGGCTGCCTGCAAACCGTTTGGGGCGATAGCAAGCGTTTCCGTGAAAGTTATCTCGACGCTATTCCCGGCTTTTACAGCACCGGTGATGGCGGCTTTGAAGACGAAGACGGTTATATTTTCGTTATGGGCCGCACCGACGACATCATTAACGTGGCCGGCCACCGGTTATCCACCGGTGAAATGGAAGAAGTGGTGTCGTCTCATCCGGCGGTCGCTGAATGCTGCGTGGTCGGCGCCCATGACGATATAAAAGGTCAAATTCCGATAGGACTGGTGCTGATAAAAGATAGCGCCACCATTGGCCATGACGAGTTGGAAGACGAGCTGGTAGAAATGATGCGTGACAAAATCGGCGCCCTTGCCTGCTTTAAGCGCGCCATGGTGGTTGAGCGCTTACCAAAAACACGTTCTGGCAAGATTCTGCGCCGGGTTATACGCCAGATTGCAGACGGCGAGGCCTACAATGTGCCAAGCACCATTGATGACCCGTCCATTCTGGAAGACATCGGCGACCAGTTCCGGCCTCAGTAGCTGTTCCAAAACAGCGCCCGAAAGGTCGCTGACGACGCCTTCGTCGGTTCTACGCTGAAAGGGCAACACCAAAACCCTTACTGGAGAAAATCAGAAAAACTCCGTACACGGTAGCCCACGCGAAATACGGAAAAGATCGATGTCTGAGACCACAACAGGCCACGTGAAGTGGTTCAACGAAGCAAAAGGCTTCGGCTGATCTTAGGACCGGATGCTTAACGCCTCATCGATCTCTTTTGCACTAGCGTGAACACTCGGCACAATTTGAGCCACCGCGTTCAATAACGCCTGTAAGGTTGCCGACGTGGTGTCTTCCGCCAGGGCTGCTGCGCTGCACATCTGGCCGTTAGCCTGCAAACGAATACACGCCATGGCATTGGCCGATGTGCCTGCGCTCAGGGCGAACTCGTCATAAGCCTCTACCGCCAGGGTAATGGAAAAACGCTGGACCAGCGCCGCTGCCACAGCCTCCACAGCTCCGGAGCCATAGCCTTGCAGCGTTACCGGGCTGTTTTCGCTGCCGATCACTAAATCTGCACGTACCCCTTGTTCGTTGCGATGAAGATCGTACGTGCGTAACGCCCAGTCTGCCGGCACCGCAAGGTAGCGAGCTTCAAATAGGCGGTGAATGCTCACCGAATCGATCTCACCGCCGTTGCCTTCCGCTTCACGCTGCACCACTTTGCTGAATTCAATTTGCAGCCAACGGGGCAAGCTGATGTTGTAATCCCGCTCCAACACATAAGCCACGCCGCCCTTGCCAGACTGACTGTTGATGCGCACCACCTCATCATAACGACGACCCAGGTCGAACGGATCTATCGGCAGATAGGCCACATTCCAGGCATCACCTTCTTTGCGCCGGGCCAAACATTTGCGGATAGCGTCCTGATGACTGCCAGAAAAGGCGGTAAATACCAGCTCGCCGGCATAAGGATGACGCGGGTGGGTCGAAATTTCGGTGCAGGCTTCAACCACCTCGGTAATGTCAGCCATCCCAGACAAATCCAGGGTTGGGTCAATCCCCTGTGAATACAGGTTCATCGCCATGGTCACCAGATCCATGTTGCCGGTGCGTTCGCCGTTCCCCATCAGGGTGCCTTCCACCCGATCAGCGCCCGCCATGACCGCCAGTTCGGCCGCGGCGACGCCACAGCCGCGATCGTTGTGAGTGTGCACGCTGATGCTCAGATGCTCGCGGCGCTGAACGGTGTCGCAAATCCACTCAATCTGATCGGCAAACACGTTGGGCGTGGCCATCTCTACCGTGGCCGGCAGGTTAATAATGACCGGCTGACCTTGGTCCGGGCGCCACACGTCAGTCACTGCATCGATGACTTCAGCGGCAAAATCCAGCTCGGTGCCGGTAAAGCTCTCCGGTGAATACTGAAAAGTCCATTCGGTGTTCGGATAGCCGGCGGCCAGTTCCTTCACCAAACGCGCGCCTTCTACGGCAATATCACGAATGCCATCACGGTCTAACCCGAACACCTGCTGGCGCTGCACGGTAGAGGTGGAATTATAAACGTGCACAATGGCTTTTTTGGCACCTGCCAGCGCCTCGTAAGTGCGCTTGATCAGTGCCGGCCGGGCCTGGGTCAGCACCTGAATCTTTACGTCGTCAGGAATGCGTTTTTCTTCGATCAGCTTGCGGCAGAAATCAAAGTCCGGCTGACTGGCTGCGGGGAAACCGATCTCGATTTCCTTGAAGCCCAACTTTACCAGCAAATCAAACAGTCGTTGTTTCTGGCTCACCGACATAGGTTTGACCAAAGCCTGGTTGCCATCGCGTAAATCAACCGCGCACCAGGTCGGCGCTCGCTCAATCACACGATCGGGCCAGCGCCGGTTGGTTTTGGCAATGGGCTTGAAGGCGACGTATTTTTGATGATCAAAAGCCATACAACGGTTTCCTTTGCGGGTGCAGATTGCCGGTTACAGAACATAATATTACACAAAAAGTCGGCGCAGGTGATTGCTAATAAAGGCTAAAAACCGGACTATAAAGACATTAAATATTACTTAAAAAAAGGATCGTGGCAGAATATGCTTAATAAATCCGAAAACTTGATTGCACTGGACAAAACCGATCGAAAAATTCTGGACCATCTACAAAAAGACGGCTCGCTCACTAACCAACAGCTGGCCGACACAATCGGGCTATCGCCGTCGCCCTGTCTGCGCCGGGTGCGTGCACTGGAGCAAAGCGGCGTGATTGCGCGCACGGCCGCCATTCTTAATCACAAAAAACTGGGGCTGGCGCTCACCGCCATCATTCTGATTGGCATGGACCGGCATACACCGGAACGTTTTGCGGCGTTTGAGAAGGCCGTCAGCGCCTATCCGGAGGTGTTGGAATGCTACCTGATTACCGGCCACGATGCCGACTACATGCTCAAAGTGGTGGTGCCGGACATGGACCATTACCATCACTTTCTGCTGAACCAGATCACCCGCATTGCCGGGGTGAGCGGCGTGCATTCAAGCTTTGTGCTGCGCCGGGTTCTGGACAACACGGCCTTGCCCCTGGGTTACTTGTCGTGAAATGCCCGGCCGGTGTCTGTACCTGCCTGTTGCGGCTCCGTACAATAAGGCCCATTATTTTTGAGGCCGCGGCCTTTCCATGAGTCACCCCTGACGGAACCCAAAATGCGAGCCAGCCGCTATCTGATTGCAACCCAAAAAGAAACACCCGCCGACGCCGAGATTATCAGTCACCGGTTGATGCTGCGTGCCGGTTTGATCCGCAAACTGGCCGCCGGCCTTTATACCTGGCTGCCCATGGGCCTGCGTACCCTGCGCAAGGTTGAGCGCATTGTGCGCGAAGAAATGGATCGCAGCGGCGCGCAAGAACTGCTGATGCCGGCAGTGCAGCCAGCAGAACTGTGGCGAGAATCTGGCCGCTGGGACGAATACGGCGGCGAGCTGCTGCGCATGAACGATCGCCACGGCCGCGAGTTTTGCTTTGGCCCTACCCACGAAGAAGTCATTACCGATCTGATCAGCAACGAGTTGAAAAGCTATAAGCAGCTGCCGGCCAACTTCTTTCAGATTCAGACAAAGTTCCGTGACGAGCGCCGCCCCCGTTTTGGCGTGATGCGTGCACGGGAGTTCATCATGAAAGACGCCTATTCATTTCACATCAGCGCGCAATCCCTGGACCAGACTTACCAGCTGATGCACCGCACCTACTGCGCCATATTTGATCGCCTGGGCCTGGATTACCGCCCTGTGCAGGCAGACTCTGGCACCATTGGCGGCAGTGGCTCCCAGGAATTTCACGCGCTGGCTTCTTCTGGTGAAGACGCCATTGTGTTCAGCTCCGGCAGCGACTACGCGGCGAATATAGAAAAAGCCGAGGCTGTCGCACCCGCGGGCGAACGCCCCGCGCCTTCCCGGGCAATGACCAAAGTGGCAACACCGGGCCAACGCACCATTGCCGACATCACCAAGTTTCTGAAAGAAGACGCCACCCAAACCGTGAAAACGCTGCTGGTGAAAGCCGAAGCGGCAGCCGACGCCGAAGAAGGCAGTGACCCGGGGTTGGTGGCGCTGATTCTGCGCGGCGACCACACCCTGAATGAGATCAAGGCGGAAAATCTGGCCGGCGTGGCCGACCCGTTGACCATGGCCACGGATGAGGAAATTCAGCGTGCCACCGGGTGCGAACCTGGTTCGATCGGGCCGGTGAGCCTGTCGGTGCCGGTGATTGTCGACCGCAGCGCAGCGCACTTGGCGGACTTTGTCTGCGGCGCCAACAACAATGACGTGCACCTGACCGGTGTAAACTGGCTGCGTGACCTGCCTCTGGAACGGGTGGAAGACTTGCGTAACGTGGTGGAAGGCGACGCCAGTCCCTGTGGCCAGGGCACCCTGGAAATTCGCCGCGGCATTGAGGTGGGCCACATCTTCAAACTGGGCAACAAATACAGTAAGGCGCTGAACGCCACGGTGCTGGACGAAAATGGCAAAACTGCCATCATGAGCATGGGCTGCTACGGCATCGGGGTATCGCGGATTGTGGCAGCGTCCATCGAGCAAAATCACGATGACCGCGGCATTATATGGCCCGACGCCATCGCGCCTTTTCGGGTTGCCGTGGTGCTGCTGAACGGTCATAAATCACCGGCGGTGGCCGAAGCCGGTGAAAAGCTCTACCAACAGCTGCAACAGGCCGGTTACGACGCGCTACTGGACGACCGCAACGAGCGGCCCGGGGTAAAGTTTGCGGATATGGAGCTGAGCGGTATTCCCCATCGCTTTGTGGTGTCTGACCGCGGGTTGGAAGCCGGCACCTTGGAATACAAGGGCCGGCGCGACGCCGACAAGCAGGACGTTGCCCTGGCGGATGCAACGGCTTTTTTGAAGAGCGTTTCGCCGCTTTAAACGAGTAAGCGCGTGATAAAAACCTTGGTCGCTGAAGTGCGCCAGGGTTTTTTTATTCATGACCGATCGGTCTGGCTAATGCACAGCCGGCTGTGTAAGAGGCTCCTGCTCCAGCTCAACGCCAAAGCGCGCCTCAACCGACTCGCGAATTTCCTGAGCCAGCGCCAGCAATTGTGTACCGCTGCCACCGCCGTGGTTGATTAACACCAGAGCCTGGACATTGTGCACACCTACCCATTGATTGCGGTAGCCTTTCCAACCGCACTGTTCAATCAGCCAGCCCGCCGCCAGTTTCACGCCCTGCCCGTGTGGCAATGGGTAGGCCACCAGGTCTGAAAAACGGCTTTGCAGCTGCTCAAACGTCTTTTGACTGACCACCGGGTTTTTAAAAAAGCTGCCGGCGTTTGGCAGGCGCTGCGGGTCTGGCAGTTTGCGGCGGCGAACGGCCATGACTGCTTCGGCCACGTCTTCAGCGCTTAATTTTGCCACCGGCGTATCGCCAAAGTACGTCGCCAGCTCGTGGTAACCCAACTGGAAAAGCCGGCTGCGGGACAGACGCAGATGCACGTCCAGAATCAGATACCGCTCGGGCTGCTGTTTAAACAGGCTGTCACGGTAGGCGAAATTGCACGCTTCTGCACTCAGGGTGACCGGCTTTCCGCTGCTGCGATCAAAAGCGGTGACACACACCAGCGTATCTGCCAACTCCACGCCGTAGGCGCCAATATTCTGGAACGGTGCAGCGCCGCAGGTGCCCGGAATCAGCGCCAGGTTTTCAATACCGCGATAGCCGCTGCGGGCGGCGTACAAGACCGCGTCGTGCCAGTTTTCACCGGCACCCAGCACCAGTGTGGCCGACTCAATGCTGATGTCACGCCAGTGCCTTCCGGCCAAGGCCATGTGCACAACCAGACCCTCAATGTCGGCGCGGAACACCAAATTACTGCCACCGCCGACAATCAACACCGGCAAATTTTTTTCATCCGCCCAAGCCAGAGTAGCGCCAACCTGTGCACGGTGGGTAATTCGGGCGAAATAGCGAGCACTGGCCGCAATGGCCAGAGAGTTGTAGGGCGTTAAATCCACCCTCTCCCGTATTTCTGGCGGTGCTTTCACCCCAGCTTCCCGCGAATGTCATTCAACAGACCTTCACCGGCTTGGTGGATCAGTTCGAGCACGTGTTGAAAACCATCGTCTTCACCGAAGTACGGATCTGGCACTTCCTGGTCGTCAAAATCAGCATAGTCCAGGAACAGCCGTGGCGCGGCGCCACCGTTCTGATGCCAGATGTCTTTCACGTCTGCCAAGTTTTGGCGGTCCATTACCAACACATAGTCAAAGCGGTCCAAGTCTTCGGCCTCGAACTGACGCGCTCTGAGGCCGCTGATATCGATACCGACTCGACCGGCCGCGGTCACCGCGCGCTCATCCGGCCCCTTACCAATGTGCCAGTCACCGGTACCGCAAGAATCAATACGGACCTGCTGTTCAAGACCAGCGGCCACTACTTGTTTGCGAAACACGCCTTCGGCGGTGGGTGAGCGGCAAATATTACCCAGACACACAAATAAAACGTTAACAGAGGCTGCCATTACTTTGTCTCCTGCTTGTTCAAAAAAGTCCTCACCCGTTGCAAATCCGCTTCGGTGTCTACCCCGGATGGTGGACTGACGGTCGCCAAATCAACATGAATGCGAGCGCCGTTGTAAAGCGCACGCAGCTGTTCCAACGCTTCAACCTGTTCGGCAGGCGCCGGTGACCAGCGCACGAAATCAGCCAGCACGCCGGCGCGATAACCGTAAATGCCGATGTGACGAAAATAATCAACATTGTCCGGCAGATCCCGATTTGCAGTGCTGCCGGCCCTAACCGCCGTAGCCGCGGCCCAGCCATCGCGGTGCCAGGGTATGGGCGCGCGGCTGAAATAATGTGCCATCCCCTGCTGATCAAAAACCACTTTCACCACGTTGGGATCAAACACCGACTCAGCGTCATGGATGCGCTCGCACAGGGTGGCAATGGCCGCTTCGGGGTGCACATCCAGATTGTCTGCCACCTGATCAATCAACACGCTGGGAATCAGTGGTTCATCCCCTTGTACGTTGATTACCCGGTGGTCTTCGTCCAAATTCAAGGCCTGTGCCACTTCAGCCAGACGGTCGGTACCGCTGACATGGCCGGACAAGGTCATGACAACTTCGGCACCAAAGCGCGCGCAGGCATGCTGTACCTGCGCGTTGTCGGTGGCGATCACCACCCGCCCGGCGCGGCTTTCCTGCGCCCGCTGCCACACGTGCTGAATCATCGGCTGGCCGCCAATGTCTGCCAAGGGTTTGCCCGGCAAGCGGCTCGAGCCGAAACGCGCGGGAATCACCACCGTAAAGGGCGTGGTAAAGGACATGAATGGCTCCTCGCTCAGCTTTTGTGCAGGCGCTCATCGGTGTTCAGAGTGCGAGCTTCGGTGGCCAGCATCACCGGAATACCTTCGCGCAAGGGAAACGCCATGGCGTCCTGATAGCACAGCAGTTCGGTTTTTTCGTCGTTGAGCTTAAGCTCGCCTTTACACACCGGACACGCCAGCAGTGCCAGCAGTTTTTTATCCATAATGATGATCTCATTCTGTTGCAACGGAAGTGGCCGCCAGCGGGCCGCCTTTGTTCGGGTGCAGCTGGCGCCAACGGGCCAGCTGGCTCAGCAGCCGGCGGCCAAACTCGGCGGGCAACTGGGCCTCAATCATCAAAGCGTAAGCGTTGTCGGCTGCAAGGTCCTGGCACTTCACCGCATCTTTGGCGGTCATTACCAGCCATTCACCCACGTCGGTTTTCAAATCACCCGGTTTAAAACGGTGATGGTCGGCAAAAGCGCGCGGCCTTACCTCTGCGCCCAAGGCGCTCAGGGTGGCAAAAAATCGCGCCGGGTTGCCGATGCCTGCCACCGCCAGCAGCTTTTGTCCCGCCAGCTTTGTCAGCGGTACCTGCGCACCGCTGGCCAGGTGCAGAAGATGCATCGGGCTAAGATTCATGGTGTAGATTGCCCCATGTTGCACGCCGGAAAATTGGCCGTGACGGCGAACGTGCGCCCCGGTAGAGCCGTTGAGAATAATATAATCGACCGAGCTCAGCCGTTCTGCCGGCTCGCGCAGCGGCCCCACAGGAATGCCAGCGCCATTGCCCAAACCGCGACTGGCGTCGAATACGGCCAGCTCTATATCACGGGGCAGAGCGTAATGCTGAAGACCGTCGTCGCACACAAGAACATCGCCCAATCTCTGATCAATGGCGTAGTGCGCTGCGCGCAGTCGTTGCGGATCTACCACTACCGGGCAACCAGTAGCCCGTGCCAGCATAACGGGTTCATCACCGGCGATGCTGGCGTTGCTGTCGGCATTCACAAAAAGCGGGTAGTGCCCGGACTTGCCACCGTAACCGCGGCTAAGAATGACCGGATGCCAACCGGCGTTGCGCAATTGCGTTACCAGCCAGGCCGTAAGCGGCGATTTACCGGTGCCACCGGCGGTAATATTACCCACCACCACCACCGGAGCGGTTAACGCCGTGGCCCGATCTTTCGACGCTTTGCGCCTGCGCGATGAAGCAATGCGGCGGTACAGCCAGGCCAACGGCACCAGAAATCTCAGCGGACGATTTTGGCTATACCACAACCGATCGACCAGCGAACTCATGCCCGCTTACCGCGGGTCATGCGTGCTCGCTGAACTGCATCTGATGCAGTTGGGCGTAGGCGCCACCTTGGTCCAGCAACTCCTTATGGCGGCCGGATTCTACTATGCGGCCATTGTCCATCACCAGTATGCGATCGGCGCTTTCAATGGTCGACAGGCGATGAGCGATCACCAAAGTGGTGCGGCCTTTCATCACCGTTTCCATAGCGTTCTGGATGTAGCGCTCAGATTCGGTATCCAGCGCCGATGTGGCTTCGTCCAAAATCAGAATGGGAGCATCTTTCAACAGCGCCCGGGCAATAGCCAGACGCTGGCGCTGGCCCCCAGAAAGCATAACACCGTTATCGCCAATCATAGTGTTCAGGCCCTCGGGCATGCGGTCAATAAATTCCAGAGCGTGCGCTTTGCCAGCGGCGTCACGGATGGCCTCGAGGCTGCAATCGCGCAGCGCGCCGTAGGCAATGTTCGCTGCAATTGTGTCGTTGAACAGCACCACGCTCTGGGTAACCAGAGCAATTTGTGCACGCAGGGCCTGCAGCGTAAAGTCTTTCAGCAAGTGGCCATCAATGCGGATTTCGCCGTCGATGTAATCGTAAAATCGCGGCATCAAGCTTACCAGCGTGGATTTGCCACTGCCACTGCGGCCGACCAGGGCAACGCTCTGCCCCGCCGGGACCGTCAGCGAAATATCGTCCAATACCTTGTCGAGCTGGTCGCGATAACTGAAGCCCACATCACGAAATTCGATATCGCCTTTAACCCGCTGCGGGGCAAAGACGCCAGAGTCCTGCTCCGGGCGTTCGTCCAGGGTTTCAAACACATCGTAAGCGGCCGCAAGGCCCTTCTGGATTTTTGAATGCACGGAGGTCACTTGGCGAATGGGCTTGGCCATCGTTGTTGCTGCGGTAATAAAGGCAACCAGCTGACCGGTGCTCATTTCGCCGCGAATGGTCGGCGACAGCATGGTCCACACCAGCGCCGCAATCGCAATGGCCACCAGAACCTGAATCACAGGCACGCTGATGGCCTGGGTGGATGACATCTTCAAGCTTTGCTTTAGATTGCTTTCGCTGACTTTCTGAAAGCGCTGGCGTTCGAAGTCTTCACCACCAAAAGTGCGCACCACCCGATAACCGCTGATCGATTCCGACGCAACGTGGGTAATGTCGCCCATGGAGCCCTGAATGCGTTTGCTGATTTTACGAAAGCGCTTGCTGGCGTAGCTGACCACCGCTCCGATCAGCGGCCCTACCGCCAGGAATACCAGCGTAAGTTTCCAGTTGGTGTAAAGCATGTAGCCCATCAATCCGACAATGGTCAGGCCCTCGCGCAGGGTAATGGTAATAGCGTCGGTAGCGGCTCCAGCCACTTGCTCCACGTTAAAGGTCAGCTTCGACACCAGCCGGCCAGCCGCGTTGTCATCAAAGTAGCGCGACGGCAAGGTCAGCAGGCGGTCAAATACATCGGTGCGCAAGGCATTGATAACGTTACGGCCCACGTAACTGATAAAATACTGGCTCATGAAGGTGCCCAGGCCACGAAACGCAAACACCCCGACAATCAGCAGGGTTAACATCAGCCGATTCTGCTCGGTAGGATTTTCAATGGCCTTGATGACGTATTCCATGGCCGCCGCCATGCCAGTCGACGCCGCGGCGTAGATAACGTTGCCAATTATCGCCAGGGTAAACGCTACCCAAAAAGGTTTGACGTAGCGAAGAAGGCGCTTGTAAGTGTACCAACTGCCTTCTGGCGTACTGCCTGAATTTTCAGGCTCTGGGCCTGAGTTTGGGCCTAGAGCGCTTTTGGAAATCGTCGGGCCGGGTGAACTTGCTGCACTCACTGGGGTTGAGCCTCACGCTCGGTGGTAATACTGAGTTTGGCGAAACCCAGGCGACCGGCCGCATCCATCGCCCGCACCACAAACTCGTGGGGGGCTCGGGCATCAGCGGTGATAATGAACGCCAATGATGTGTCTGCGTCGGCCAACTCCCGAATACCTCGCTCCAGCGTTTCGCGGCGGTTGTTCACCAGCGGTTTGTCGTTCAGCAGGTACCGGCCATCGGCGCTAATCACCACTTCAATCTGCTTGGCTTCTGCCGGCGGCGGCGGATTAACACTGGCTTGCGGTAACTCCACCTGAAGATGACTTTCCCGGGTAAACGTGGTCGATACCATAAAAAAAATCAACAACAAAAACACCACGTCGATCAGCGGTGTCAGGTCCATAGCCACGTGTTGGCTGTGCTGGCGCTTGAACTTCACTGGGTTCAGGCTCCTTTTACGTCAATTTCGCGGTCGCCGTGTACCACTTCCACCAGTTTGATGGCCTCTTGCTCCATGTTGACCACCAGGGCATCTACCCGGCGGATAAAATAGCGATGAGCAATCAACGCGGGAATGGCCACACTGAGGCCAGAGGCTGTCGTTATCAAAGCCTCGGAAATGCCGCCAGCCAAATTGCCAGCGTTGCCCACACCGGCCAACTGAATTTCCGCAAACACTTTGATCATGCCTATAACCGTGCCCAAAAGGCCAAGCAGCGGCGTTATGGTGGCAACGGTGCCCAGTGGGTTCAAAAACCGCTCGAGCTGGTGAACCACCTGACTGGCTTCGTGCTCAATGCTTTCTTTCATCACCTCACGGCCGTGCTTGGCGTTCAGCAAACCGCTGGCAAGCACGCACCCCATAGGTGACGACGCTTGCAGAGTTTTCAGACGCTTGCCGTTCAGCTCTTTTTTCTTGATCCAACGCCACAGTTCGTTCAGCACCTCTGGCGGCGCAATCCGGCTGTCGCGCAAACTCCAGAAACGTTCAAGAATGATGGCCAACGCCAACACAGAACAAAACAGTATGGGCACCATCAAAATGCCACCGGCTTTTAATAGCTCGAACACGCTCGGTCTCCTGGTCAATTACAAGCCGCGCTACTTTAGCATAGCTGTCGGCGTTTTTAGCATAGCAACTAGTGTGCGACGTTGCGCAACCGCTCCAGACACCGCGCCCGTGCAAGTCCGGGGCCGCTGATCCAAAATGGCGCGCTTTGCTGCACTTGGCGGATAACCAGGCCGTCAGATTTTACTTCCATAACCACTGCACCGGCACAAGCGGTATTGATTTGATGGCTGCCCGCCAATTGATAACGGCGAGTGACCTGCGGGTGCGGGTGGCCGTAGCGATGGCGGTAACCGGCGGTGTAAATGACGGTAGCGGGCGATAGAACCCGAACCAGAGCGTCGGACGACGAGGTTTTACTGCCGTGGTGGGGCGCCAGCAGCACGCGGTTGATGACGGCACGCGTCTTTTGCGTTTTTTGTCCAGACGGACCATTCAGGTAGCTCAGGTATTCGGCTTCTTCCCTGACGCTGATATCACCGGTCAGTAGCCACTCGGTCGCCGAGTCTGGGTCACGAATGCGCAGCACGCAGGAAGCACCGTTACCCTCTTTGGCGCGATCTGAACGCCAGAGATCCAGCTCCAGTCGCCCCAGCATCAGGGTTTGCCGACTGCAGTCTGTCACTTCTCTGACCAGCCCGGCCTGCCCCAGGCGATCGGCTGTTTCGGCCGCTTCACCGCCGATCAGACGCGCCAGCGGCAATTCGGTGACCAGCTGCTCCAGGCCGCCGCTGTGGTCGCCATCGGCGTGGCTCACCACCAGCGTATCCAGGCGCTGCACCCCCAGCGCCCGCAGGTTGGGCAGTATCACCGACTCTACCGCCGAGAACACACCGGGAATGGCGGGGCCAGTGTCATACAACAGTGTCTGCTGTTGATGGCGTACCAGAACCGAAAGGCCCTGGCCAACATCCCATACAATCACCTGCGGCAGAGGTACGGGGCGATTATCGACCGGCGCCTGAAGCCAACAGTGCGACACGAACCAAAGTCCCAATAACACCGTCAGCGCCAGGCGGAAGCCCCGCTGTGGGTACCACAAAGCCAACAGCACAACTACCGCCAACCCGGTGGCCGCGGCAACACCCAGTTGAATTGTCGGACTGTCCCAGCCCGCCAGCCACTGCAACCCTTGCCACAAAACTCCCAACACCGTGTCCAAAAGCCGTGTCACCCACACGCCGCTGGCGGGTACAAGCGCCACTAGCAAAGCGCCGCACAGCAGCAGCGGCATAACCACCATCGACACCCAAGGAATGGCAAACAGATTGGCCACAAACCCCGCCAACGGTTGATTCTGGCCCAGTAGCAGCAGCCCCGGCCATAATCCGGCGAACATCGCCGTCTGCGCCAGCACCAGCGCCAGCACGCCCTGAACCACGCCAAGGCGCCCGGAGAACAACAGTATCAACATCCCCACCGCACAAAACGACAGCCAGAAGCCGGCGTCCAGCGGCGAAAATGGATCGGAAATCAACACCACCGTCAGCGCCAGCAGCAGGCTGCGCCAGGGCGGTATATGCCAGCCTTGCAGCAGCGCCCAGCCCAGTACAGCGAGCATCAACAGCGCGCGCCGGGTGGGCACGGTAAAACCGGACATCAACGCGTAGGCAAGGCAGCCAATCACCACCACCCCAAACACCAGACGCCGCCTGGCACGTTCAGACAGAATGGATTCAGGCACCCGCACCGCACACCGGCGCGCCACAAATCCAATGCCCAAAGCCACCAGGCCCAGATGCAGGCCCGAAATCGCCACCAAGTGAATGGTGCCGGTGGCTTTCAGAGTGTCCCAATGCTCAGGCGTCATAGCGCCGCGATAGCCAATCAGCAAAGACGCCAGCAACGGGAAGTGCCTGGCTTCGCCAAACTTCGCCGTCACCCAGGCAAGCAGGCGGCGGTGCTGGTAGCGGTAACGGCAGTACAGGCCGCACTCAATACTGGCGTCCGCCACTGCCGTGCGCACACTTCCGGTAGCGCGGTAACCGTGACGGAACAACCAGTCTTCATAGCGGAAACCGGTCGGGTTCAAGCCACCGTGGGGACGTTTAAGCACAACCGTTATGGTCAGGGTATGACCGGGTAACTGGCCCGGATGGTCACCGTACCAGGCCAGGCGCAAGCGGGAGGGCAAGGGATGCGCAGGCAATGGCGCTTGCGCGTTATGCTGGTAAGCATTTTCCACTAAGCAGAAATCGAACTTTAAGCTGTTAAAACTGCCCTGAGCGGGAAGACTGCAGACGTAACCGGACACCTCCAGCGGCACCCTTTCCCATGTCGCCGGCAGCCGCTCGTGCAGGCGCTGACTGGCGTGCCATGAAGCCCACACGGTGCCTGCTAACAGCGTCGCAAGCAGAATAAACGCCGTGCGGCCCCAGCGCCGAGGAAGCAACAGCGCCAGCACGCCGCAACCTGCCATAGCCGCAAACAGCCATTGCCACGCTGGCAACACCGACAACCGATACAGTAAGATAACGCCGCAACAGAACGCGATCAACAAAGGCCCGTTAACAAGGCCTTGCGGGCTGCGAGACAGCGGGCGGTTTGGGCCGCCACTGAAAAAATCGCCGGACATTCCTTGTCCTCCTTAGGTTATGGCACCGATGTTGCCCCTAACACCGGTCGTTTACACGTCTATAGGCAAAACAGCTTCTTATGCCGAAGAGGTTCATGAAACGTTATTTGCCGTCTCCGGAAAAGGTGAGGCAAATGAAATCGCTCAATTTTCTGGGCGATATCCTACAGGAACCCAATCTGTGGCATATCAACCGCCACAGTGTCGCACGCGCGTTCCTGATAGGCGTGTGGTTGTGTTTTATTCCAATGCCGTTCCAGATGCTAGCGTCGGCGCTGCTCGCGATCTGGTTCAACGCCAACCTGCCGCTGGCGGTAGCGCTGGTGTGGATCAGCAACCCGGTGACCATGCCCCCGATTTTCTACTTTAACTACAAACTGGGGGTCTGGATGCTGAGCAGGCCACTGCTGGATTTTGATTTCTCGCCGTCACAGGCGTGGATCAGTGAACGCCTGCTGGATATCGGTATACCGCTTTACCTGGGTTCGCTGGTAGTGGCTACGGTGTCTGCCTGCGTCGCTTATTTGATCATTCAGTTGTTGTGGCGCAGAAGAGTCCGCGCCAACTGGCGCTTGCGCCAAGGGCAGCGCCGCCACTAACCCTCGTGTACCAAACGCCCCTGCTCCAGCCGCATCACCCGCCCCAGACTTCGTGCCATCGACATATCGTGGGTAACCATCACAAACGCCATACCAAACTGATCGCGCAGCGATTCGATCAATGTCCGTACACCGGCACCGGTGTGTTCATCAAGATTGCCGGTGGGTTCGTCCATTAAAACACAGTCGGGCTCGTTCACCAGGGCCCGGGCTATGGCCACGCGCTGACGCTCACCGCCAGACAGCTCGCCCGGCTTGTGCTCCAGGCGTGCGCCCAGTCCCACATTGTTAAGCAGAACAGCGGCTTTCTTGCGCGCTAGCGCCACGCTGACACCCCCCAGCACGCAGGGCATCATCACGTTCTCAAGCGCGGAGAACTCCGGCAGCAAATGGTGAAACTGATACACAAACCCAAGGTGCTTGCTGCGAAAGCGCGCCCGCGCGGCTTCCGACAGCTTGTAAATTTCCTGACCGCAAATTTCGATATGACCCGTTGACGGTCGATCTAGCCCGCCTAGCAGGTTCAACAGCGTGGTTTTTCCAGAGCCGCTGCTACCGACAATGGCGATGGTTTCGCCGGCGGTGAGTTGCAACGAAATGTCGGAAAAAATCGTCAGCTTTTCCGGGCCCTGGCTGTAGGTACGGGTCACTTGATTGCAATCGATAACCCAGTTCGCGGCGTTGGCCATTACGTCTTTTATGCTTTTGCTCATAGGTAGGCTCTATTCATATCTAAGCGCGTCTGCCGGGTCGATACGAGACGCGCGCCAGGCTGGGTAGATGGTGGCCAGCAAGCTCATGGCCAGACCACTACCGCTGATGATCATGACGTCTTCCCACAGCAGCTGGGACGGCAAGTAACTGATAAAGTACACGTCGGCACTGAGGAACTGATGGCCCAGTGCGCCCTCCAGCCAGCTGATAAACGCGCTGATGTTGAGGGCACCCAGAATACCAAGCGCAGTGCCTACCAGAGTTCCGAAAACGCCGATGACCGCGCCCTGCACAATGAAGATGCGCATGATACGTGCGGGTGTCGCGCCCATGGTGCGCAAAATGGCAATGTCTGCGGTTTTGTCGGTAACCACCATGACAAGAGTGGACACAATATTGAATGCCGCCACCGCCACAATGAACATCAGCAGCAGGCCAATCATGGTTTTTTCCATTCGTATAGCCTGGAACAGATTGCCGTGGGTGCGGGTCCAGTCGGATACGTAATAGCGCCCTGAAAGCAGCTGCGCCGCCTGTTCGGCTACCCGCGGTGCGGCGAAGAGGTCATCGACCAGCAAACGAATGCCTTGAGCTTTACCGCCTGTGCGCATCAGCTTGGCAGCGTCGTCCATGTGTATCAAAGTGTAGCTGCCGTCTAACTCGGCGCCCACGCTAAACACGCCTTTGACGGTAAATCGTTTCAATCGCGGCAACACGCCAGCCGGCGTTACCGACGCCTCAGGCAACACCACGGTTACTTTTTCACCCAGCCGCAGGCGCAGGCTGGACGCCAAAAAGCGCCCGATAATGATGCCGAATTCGCCAGACCTCAGGTCGTCCAGGCTGCCCTGCTCCATGTGGTCTTCAATAATCGATACGGTTCGCTCCTGATCTGGCAAAACGCCGTTCAACAGCACGCCGCGCACTTCTCCACCGCCGGTGACCATGCCCTGGCCCTGAATAAACGGGGCCGCCGCCAACACTCGCGGGTGTTTCTCGACGGCGGCGTCTACCACTTCCCAATTTTCAATCGGGTCGGAACCCTCGATAATAGCGTGGGGCACCATGCCCAGAATTCGCTGCTTCAGCTCGCGATCAAAACCGTTCATGACGGACAAAACGATGATCAGCACCGCAACGCCCAGCATTAAGCCAATCATAGAGGTGAGTGAAATGAACGAAATAAAGTGATTACGGCGTTTGGCGGCGATGTAGCGTAAGCCGATATAAAACGATAAAGGTTTAAACATAAAGCCTTGCCTGCTGCTGGCTGCGACTAATTCGTGATTGATCGAACCCGGTCGTGTTAATGCCGCGCCGGAAACTGCTAAACTTTGCCCCGTAGACAAACAGTCGTGTCGGAGTTCTGACGACCCGGCGCAACGATGACAGCGCCGATGCGAGGAAACAACGCGAACGGCGGGATTCAGACACCTTGACCAAGACTTAAAGGCCCAACTTGCCGGTTTGAACGAGCGCGACAAGGAGTTGCAGAGCCTATTAAACGTTTTCAACTCCAAGCCCGATATTCTGGCGCACATTATGGCCTTTGAGCAAAATCCGTTGCAACCGGCGCATTGGCACCAAGCCGCGCTCAGCGAAGGTGGCGTTGCCTTTGTTAACAACGATAGTTGCTTGCAGGTGGGAGGCCATATTGCCATACGTCTGACGCTGCCGCCGGAACTGTTTCAGCCCCGAGCGGTTGGCGAAGTAGTACGCGTTAACACCAAAGCTGCGGCGACACGCGGGTTCACACCCGCTTTGTGCGCCTAAAAGACAGTGATCACCAACAGCTGGCGCGCCACATCATGCGCTGGCAAATTCGCCGGCGCCAGCAACCGAATATCGTAGCTGCCGATGCAAATGACCAAAGTGCGCACTAAATTACGTTTTATCCATTTCTCCTGCGGAGTCACCCTAGCTAGTGCCCATCCAGAAACAACGTTTTCCGGTGATCCGGCGTGCCCCGGAAAAATGAGCGTGAGTGAGAAGCTTCGAAATACCAGGGATGCCTGAATTATTGGCGCCATTGGTTATTATTTGGCCAAA
>Ga0307979_1000521_pt1 | contig 26339 bp, 23 predicted proteins | sample OrgLakmetage1058_FD_201833 | JGI IMG/M metagenome (GOLD analysis project Ga0307979, IMG submission 201833) | Saline water microbial communities from Organic Lake, Antarctica - #1058 | ecosystem: Environmental > Aquatic > Non-marine Saline and Alkaline > Saline | place: Antarctica: Organic Lake...
ATGGCACAGAAGCCAATGCTGCGGGCAGAAGTGGGAATGCGCGTGCGTTGCGCAAACAAAGCAAGTGCGGAATGATTCAGGAGGGAGAGGGGCATTGGCCAAATTCCTCGAAAAAATTGCAAAAAGTGAGGAATTTGTGGGTGTTGCGCACTCCGCAGAACAATAAAGAGGAAGGCGCGCGAGCAAAGAAGCTCGTGACATGCGGAACATGAGGTCCACTCGGCAGAGGTCAATGTGTGCCTTTCAGCGCGCAAGGCGCCTACTGTTCTGCCCCTGAGCCATAAAAGGCTTTGACGGGACAGGAACTCCTTCCTCGTTCGCGGAGTGGCAGTGAATAGAAAAGCCCACCATCAAAAATGCAAACAACAACATGCAAGCGGGCCGCTTGTGGCCTAGCGGTCCCTCCCTATCAAAGAGCTAAACCCGTATATCTTCCATCAAACGCCACGGACGCTAGTCGTGGTCGTCCTCCAGCGTTTTTCGAAACCCTCGCAAGGCCCTCCACCTTGAGAGCAAGTCAGAAAGGCAGTGAGCTAGTGAAGTAAGAAGTAGGGAAGGGAGTTCGGAAGGGCACAGCACACAGCACCACCAAGGAATACCAAGAGCCCGTATTTTAACGATTTTACCGCGCGCATGGAACACGTAAATTACATGCAAATAACGCGCGAAGTAAAAATATGCTCGAGGCGCGTAAATTACGCGTGTACGTAAATCGCACCCTTGGCTATACTGCATACTGCTATACACCAAAAAAGAAAAAAGGAATTTAAACAGCACTAATTCGAAGGAGAAAGAGGGTAATGGTGACATAGAGAGCACAGAGGATATCCACTTCGACGTGGCAGATAACATTTCGCCCCATGCCGGGAAATATGGGGTTTCTTTCAGTTGCCACTTTCCTTTTCAAGCTCGCTGATAAGCGACATCGACACACCAGCAACATATAATTTGGATCTCAGTTCCATCACGATATGACAGGCAGCTCTTCATCGCCTCAAGTGTTTAAGAGGCACCCGGCAGAAGCCCCTCCACGGCACACGCGAGAGGACGTGGAAGCTGAGGACAACGGTAAGCTCTCTAAGGGCAGCCGCAGTCTCCTGTGGTGCCAGCAGGTTGGTAAGCGCCCGTCAAAGTGTCCATGTCCCATTGGGTGAGCTCAAACCCAAAGAGGTCAATGTTGGACGCAATGTGAGACGCCGAGTCCGACTTCGGGATCACGCCCGCCACAAAAGGCACGTAGCCAGGCGCATCGGGGATGGCCTGCTGCACGATCCACCGCAGGCTCACTTGGCTGCCAGTGACGTTTGGGTAGTGGGACGCAATTTCGGTCACGAGGTCGCCGGTGATGAGGCTGTTGGAGGCCGTGTAATGGCACGGGCCGCACAGAGGGCTGTAGGACATGAAATAGGTGCCGATGGATTGGCACTTGCGAATCACGTTGTTGAGGTCGCCGGACCCAACGTGGTACTCCACCTGGTTGACGGAAGGGGTCACGGTGGCAACTTCCATGATGTCATCCAAATGCGACGCGCAGTAGTGGGAGACTCCAATGGAACGGGCCTGGCGAGACGTTAAAATAAAAACAAAACAAAAAAAGAGCCATTAACGAGAGCTCGACGACGAAATGTACAAATAGAAGAAGTGCGACGTTCAATAGCGCATATCAGAACATGATTTTGTATGGGACAGGGACACGACTTCACACTGACTTTGTGCGTTGATATCACTAGGTCCACGCACCTCGCCGCTGTTGTAGATTTGCTCCAAAGCGAGCCACTCTTCTTGGCGCATGGCTGGGCTGGAAGTGGCTGGGTTTTGCGTCCAGGACCCCGGGTAATGCGTCATCAAGTGGTCCACGTAAGTGAGCCCTAGGAGCTCAAGGTTGGACGCATGGTGCGCCATCACCTCCGAAGTGTTCAAGCCTCCGTCCACTTTGGTCATCACGAACAGGTCTTCGCGCGCTTTGCCTTTGCCAATCCAGCAGTCGCGGATGGCATCGCCTAAGCAATTGCCAAATCAAAAGCGTACGCGCAGAGGTAGTGACCGACGTGAGATGGGGATCTAGGATTCTGGGATCTACTAGGATATTTCATCGCAAGCTTCTTCCCTTGAGGGCGCAAATGAAGGCTGTAGCACACAGGGAATATGCCTTTCCCAAATTATTCAAAATATGTCTCACCAACGCCTTGTTCGTTGCCGTAGTTGTCAGCCGTGTCCACGAAAGTGTAGCCAGCTTCAAACGATTGGCAGACCGAGTCGTAGGCAACGGAGTTGTTGTACTGCCACGTCCCAGCCCCAACGAGCGGAAGGTTCACATCCTTGCCGCTCGAATCCTTGCCGATGGTCACGTAAGGAAGCGAGGCGGCAGCCACGTCAGCGGCTAAAAGCGCGGTGGTCAGCTGGGTGAAGCGGGGCATGTTGCTATGATGTGAATGATGTGGGAGGCGAGATGGCCGATGACAGGACGACGGAGAAAAGAGATGCACAAGAACAGCTCATTGCTCATTGGTGCAAAACACTAAGGTCTGTAATACTTCCCTAGCTAGAACACAAACACTAAGAAAAGAAAACATCTCTGTGGCTCTGTGGCATTCTGCAGGCCAAAAGACCAGCACTTAGAAGCAGAAGAAACCAAAATCAGATTTAGCACTAGAATTTCATGCGCAAAACGCAATACGTTCAGCAGGGGATTCGCAAAGCCGCAGGTCCTGGCGTGTGGCGCCCCGAACTTAACTCCCTTTCTTAATCGCATTCGAGTCAAGGGACTACTCCACGTTAAGGAAAAAGCCGATTTCATCATCGCTGGATGCTCTTGGTTTCTTCTGCAAGAAACCTAGGCTTTTGCCCTGAAGCGGCCAGAGATGTAGGCTTCAAATTTGCCGCAAGCAGCGAGGAAAGAGCCGCTTTCTTCCGTGTCTGCGATCACCGCATCCCCGTCTACCAGCCGCACTCGCATCGCCAAGTCCACTTCCCCAGCTTCCTTGCCTTCAGCTCCAGCGGCATCTGCCTTGCTCGTTGCAATAGCCGCATCATACGCCTCCCGCTCGGATGCCACTCGCTTTTCAATGGGCTTCGCCAGGGCGGCCACCCACGCAGATCCATCGAGTGGTTTGCCAGTGAGTTTCTCGACGAGGCCCAGGAAAGGCTGTGAGTTGCCGGGTGCCCACATTTCTGACGCGAGGGTGGGGCCGATTTTCGGGTTGTCGACGAGGAACCCGTCACGCTGCAGGAAGAACGCGCGCGTTTGGTGCACGGCCATTTCTGCGAGCACGTAGCCGTGGTAGTAGCACGACGCCTAAAAGTGCAACAGAAGGGAGGGAATTGGAGTTGAACATCTACGAGCTTTGTCGAGGTCGTTGGGTAGAGAACTGTCCAACATTTCTCTTTCACTTCAGGCCTTGACTGGCGACTACTGCTTTGTGATAGGGTGTGCAATGAGGAATGGAAAATTAAGCGAAGCCACTACAATAGCTCATCTCTCGAACCTCGTCGCTGATGAGATGCGGCACAGTAAGCAGCGGCCGACCTGAGAGACCTCCTTGGATCTCGCGCTCCACCTTATCGGCCAGTGACGTGACGGCTTCTGACGTCAGTTGGTCTTCTGGAAGCTCGTAGAGGGCTTTCTCGAAGTACGACACGGAGATCATGTTCCGCAGACCCAGCACCTTACAGAGAGTGGTGGCAGGAGAACACATAACGGAGAATTTCACGTGAGTGCATAAAGAGAAAGCAAAAAGAGAGCAAGCGAAAGAGAAAGCTGGCTCGATATTTTTCACTGTACTCTCACATCAAACCAGTTGAAAGCTCCTTTTCTCTCTTGAATTACCTTGTAAGGGTGCGTGGCTCGCATGCCCTCTTCGTGCAGCGCCCACGGCAGCGGCTCTCCAGCACGGTTGCGCGCATAAGTCGCCCGCCACGCCGCGTCGCCCACCAAAGAATCCAAAAACATCGACTGGAGCTCCGCGTACGGCACCTTTTTCAAATTGTAAAAATACGCTCAGGAGGCACACAAAGGTGAATTCTCTGTGCAAGAAAGCGAAGTCGAAGGAAGTTTGTGTTACAAAAGGAGAAGTCTAGACACAACACCATCTGCATCTGCATCACACGTTCCTTTACACAAAGCATGAGAAAGGCACAAGCGAGGTACACAACGCCCTTTTCTTCACTCGTTTTTTCTCTTTTCTCACGCACCGAGGTCGGGGCACGCTCTTGGCTGAACAGCGGTGATGGCATGTCGATGTTCGCAAAGTGCGCCGCGTGCCCTGCCTCGTGCATCAAAGTGGTGAGGGCCGTCAAGCCGGATCCCACCATGTTGGGGTCTGCAAGGGACGTGAAGTGGGCGACCGACGGCTGCCAAGTGCCGTCAGACTTGCGCCACGCTGCCATGGAAGAAGAAGACGAAGTCGCAGAACACCGCAAGTGCAAGCACAGAGATTGGAAGAGAGAAAGGTGTAAGAACAGTGTACGTAGCAAATAGCACCGACACCAGGACGCCTAATCTACTACACACTATTGTACCCTCGTCATCATTGCCAACGTGGCTTCAAAGGGCTCACCGGGCTGCGGCCAGTGGCAGAAGCCGTTGGAGTACTTGCGCTTGCGATCCAGCAAGTCGAGGTCCATGGTGGCCCCCTTGTACTCGATCCCGAGCGCCGAAAACGACCGCCCCCACGCTTCCACGCTCTTCTCAAACGGGAAATAGGGGTCCAGCTTCGAAGTGACGTCACCCGCCACCAAATAGCCCGTGTTCCAGGGCTCGAGTGCAGATTCCCCTTTGATGGCCTGGAGGTCCTTTCGCGCTTGCTCCATCAACGGCCGCGTGTCCTCCTCGAGTTTGTCCAAAATGTCAAAGAGATCGCGCTTCCCGAACCCTTCGGCCTGGGTCACCTTATAGTCGTAGTAGTCCTCGTAGCCCAATGCTTTCGCCATGGCGTTGCGGGCCTTGACGAGCTCAATGAACCCGTTGGCCAGGACGAAGTCACCGATGCCGCGGAGACTTTCCCAGCATGCTTTGCGCACTTCTTCGTTAGAGTCAACCGACATCTTGCTCCGGAGCCCAACTGAGGACATTTCCACGTAGCCCTGTCCCGGCAATTCAGCGCCAAGAGCCATATTGTTGCGGCTTGACTCCAGATCGCCTTCAATTTTGGTTGCCTCGAGGCGGAACTCGCGCGCTTCAGCGGACTCCATGATGTAGCAGCCAAAGGTGCGCTCAAACAATTTCAGCGTCATAGCGTCACGATCAGACAAGCCACCATCTGCGAGAAGTTGCCTCGTAGTAGCTAGTTTCTCTTCAGAAGCCAAAAAGTCTTCCATCTCACGTTTCGTCCTTGTGAGCTCTTCGGTTGAGTAGTCTTTCGAGGCTAGGGCCATTTTGGTTCCCCAGAACTGTTGCTCGAAGCTCTTGTGCAAGCCTTCGTAGTCGTTGTTGATACGGTCGATGAACGACGCAGCAGCTGGGTTCGTTGCCGCACCAGTCGATGCGAGGCTTCCGCCATGATGAAGGAGAGGCGAGCGCGAATGTAGAGAGCGGGAAGCAAAGGCGAGCGTCGATGGGAGCAGCAGCATTTGCGTTGACAATTGCTGCAACGAGAAGGCCATAATGCAGTTCTTCCTGTACATCTTGAAAGAAGCTACTGGAGAAATTTTACCAGCTGAGAGTTACTAACTAAATAGCAAATTGAAGAGATACTTCAAATCTAGCCTTTACGAGTATAACTTAGTTGTTTCAAGTGTAAACTATTTAGGAGAGGGCAAAGGCAGATAGTTGCACCGTGACTTCTGACGATGTTTTCACTGCGATGACGATTTCTTGAAGATCAGAATGACGTAATATTTACAGGGTTGATTTTTATATTTTTTCTTTTTCCATGAACGCATGCTTACTACAGCTATCTGCATATATGCATCCCCCCGCTAGTTGCATCAAAAAAAAAAAGGAGCATCGACCTAGAAATTATCCGGCTTTACTTTCAATGTTTTTGCTAGTTAGGTCATCCTTCGCTATTGGCATAGCACTTGTGGTTAGTGGTTACTCGTGTCACTTTTCCGTCATCGCCGACTCCTTCACAAGCTCCCCCAACCCCCAACGACATCGCAGGCCGCTGCCGCTTCAGTAGAGGCATATCTCTCAGTACCTCATAGTCTACGCCAGCTCATAGCCCGCGTAACGCTCGTGCCGTTTGCCTGCCACGAAAGCAGCCACGACCAGCCCGGCGCCCACCACCAAACCTCCCATGTAGCCCACGTACACCGACGCCGGCGAGGGTGCGGTCATAGCAGCCAGTTCCTCGGCAGCCACCGTAGACATGGTCTTGCCGAGCCGCGCCGCAGTGAGGGCACGCTTGGAGAAGGACTCCACCGCGGCGCTGTCGTAGACGGAGCCCGCAGGGTCGTAGATATTGGTGGAGGAGTTGCCGGAGCCGCCGCTGAGGTGACCCCAGGCCTTGGGGCGGGCCCAGAAGCACTCACTCTCCAGCATGAGTGCGTTCACTCCACGCTCTGCCCGGAAGTAGCCCTCTTCGCCCCAGTAGTCGCCCCAGTTGTTGCGCACCGTCCAGTATCTAACGAGGGGATAGACAAGCGCGACACAAAAGACGAGGGTGATGGTGAGATACATGGCGTGCGACTAACAGTGAATGACTGAAACAAAAAAGTACCAAAAGAGCGTCAAGTCTTCCCGGTTGAGACAGTGGTGGCACGAATATGCGTACATAATACGAGGTGATTGCAGGCTGTTAAAGATATTCAATAAAAAGAAACACTCGAGTTCTTACTTGACGCCGTTTTCGACGCCCCACCCCACGATGCTGACCACGTGGTCGATCGACTTCTCGTGGGCTTGGTACTTGTAAATGCCGCTCTTGTAGCCCACAATGGGCAGCGCGTCCATGCCGCACGCAATGGGGCCGTAGGTGGCAATCTCCTTCATCATCGACTTTTCCCCCGACACGAAACCGTGGCTCTCAATCGAGGCGGACTTATAGCCCGTGGTGGCGTCGCCCATGGCAGAGGTCTTCGGGGACTCTGCTTCAGTGCTAGGCACCGCCCAACATTCGCCGAAACTCATGCAGTCCTGTTATGAACCCGAGATATTGCAAACATGACAATATGCATTGTGACGATTTTGCTCTTCGCACGAACGTAGAAAAAAAGAAATAAGGAAGGAAAAGGGGAAAAGGGAAGAGCATCACAGGAGAAGTCGAAGAAAAGAAGTTTGCTTGCACCGAGTTTGATTCAACAAAATGTGGTGATCACAAAAAAGTTATGCATGTGTGCACTCAACAAACCTTGCAGATATCTGAAGCAGTGCAGCCCTTCGAATCCGAGGCCTCGTAGAGCTGGCAAGTGTCGTAAACGACGTTGTTGTTTTGCACCCACTGAAACGCTCCCGCTGGGTGCCCACCTTTGCAGGTGCCCCCGAGGCTTTTGCCACAGTTAAGCATGTGCTGCACCGACAAGTTAATCTCGGGGTCGCCTGCGGTGGACCCTTGAGCAGCGCGAGCGATTTTGATGCGGTCGGCGAGCGACGAAAGTGTGCCATGCGCCCAGCAAGCGCCGCAGTACTGAAGAACCGATTATTGTTTTGAAAGACGTAACACGCACACCAACACACCAACACACACAGTATGAGCATAGTCCTAGGTAAGCACGTTTGCTAGATTAACTTCGAAGCATCTTTCATTTATTCTCCTGGCTACGTCTAGGTCGAGAGGGCCTACCTGAGGCAAGTGTTGGTTTAAGTTTTTGGAGACGAGGCTCTGGCCGTCCACGTGCTTCCAAGAAAAGTCTTTGGGCAGCTCCTCGGACGCGAGAAGATGCGCCGCTCGAGACACACCCGTTGGCGCCACTTTAAATTTATCTATTGCACAAGGAATATTGGCGGGAAGGGGAAGAGTGATTCCCTGAACGTGGGTACTGAAGGTAGCAAATGTGCAGGTCTTAGGTCGTACCGTCATATTCATTTCGGTAATTGTCTTGCAAATACTTGACTGAAGGTGCCTGTGCCGAGGCATGAATAGAAAGCATGGCAAGCAAGCCACTTGTGCGCGTCATTATTCAATTCAATCTAAAGAAAGCTTGGAACTAATAGAGCGCGTATTGCGGTGCCCCAACGTGAGAGCTTCAGAGCTTCCTCCCGGTGAAAGAATTCACTGTTCCAGTCAAGAAAGTGCCGTTGCAAAAAATTGCCAAAAGCCGAGTGCGTGCCGGGAAATTTAGTTTTCATGTCCATGCGGAAAGTAAAGCCGGTTACATACAGAATAGCCTGCGCTACGCCTTAAAATTCACACAGCTGGGCTTGGAGTCGACTCTGCTGCCTCATTGATAGTATTCTTGAACGCCCGTAGAGCTGCGCAATCTATATTTGGCAGCGTGGGTCCAAAGTACCGGCAGCACCAATTGAGTTTGCTCGCTTGGGAGTCAGGTCGGCAACATGCCGGGTGTCGCGCATATGGCGTCACTTAAAATAGTGCTGGAAAGGGAGAAGACGCGGAAGAAAAAGACTGCCAAGTCACCTTTTGAACAGTACATACAAGATCTCGTTGACAAAGACCGCCCAGGTGCCTCTTCTTGACACTTTCTCTTTCATCTACCGCTTCCTCGTTGTCCTTTTGACACGCTATTTCGTTTGTGCTCAATTTACGTGCGACACACCTGGCTTAAATTACCGACCATGGTGTATTTAGATTCTTCACTAGCCTCTTACTCTTTATCTCTGCTGACTGTTGCTACAGCGATCAAGGGCAAAGGTGATGCTCAAGGTGATGTCGAGCAGCAATACCCCTGGTTTTTCCTGCACTACGAATTGGACGAATTGGTTGAGCCGCCAGGCGACGCTCCGTTCAGCTCGAAATGCCTCTATTACTATGACGTGTTTGCGTATTACCTCAACACATTGTAAGTTTGCAATGCCCATGAAATCACGAGAGGTGTGTCTCTGTAGGCAACGGCATTTTAGGGCATGCCACAAGGAAAAATGCATATGAAAAAAACGTTGGTAATTGCGCTGGAAGTTAAATTCAGCATAGAGAAAATAGCACCTCCTCTCCAACTTAGTCATGATCCAAGAAGAGACAATGGGAGCACCTGCTATGCGTGGTTGCATCATCCACTTTCACGATTAAATTTTTCTGTCCTCCCTGTTTTCCTGCAGAGTGGTGAACAACAAGTTCTTCGACAGCTTCATCTTATTGAACATCGTGTGCGTGGGCCTCGCGATTGGCCTCGGCCTCGACGGGGTGGACCAAGAAAACGCAGCTGTGGCTTCTGCTATCGCGTGGTTGGAAACCTTCACCTTTTGGGTCTTCCTCGGCGAATGCTTCATCAAAATCATGGGCTGCGGCACGCGGCCCTGGCTGTACTTCACGGCCAAGCACGACGGCTCCTTCAACACCTTTGACTTCGCCCTGGTGGTGGTCTCAGTGGCCTTTTCGCCTTACGTGGGCGCCGACAGTGACGTGTCCGATGTGAAAGTGCTCCGGCTGGCCCGTTTGTTGCGGCTGCTGGACTTCATTCAATTCGTGCCGGAGCTCAAAGTGATCTTGTACGGCCTCGCCGCCGCGCTCGACAGCGTGTGGTAAGGATATGGAATAGAATAGGACTAAATGACTCGCGTGCACTTGTGAATTAAGAATAGAAAGCTTATGGTTGAAGGAACTTTAAATGGCTCTTATTCCATTTGGTCTTGTTTTAATTCTCTTCGCGTGCCATATAACGCTCATTTGAATATTTGTACATTTACTTCTGTTGTCACGTTTTCTTCGTGGACAGGTACATTCTGCTGTTGCTCGTGCTGGTGATTTACATTTTTGCAGTGCTGGGAGTTACTTTGTTTGGTCTCAACGATCCTGCTAACTTCGGCACGGTGCCCATGGCGATGCTTACGCTCTTTCAAGTGAGCACCTTCTGCAATTGGTCTGCGATTGCCCTCGTGTCCTACCACGGCTGCGACGTGTTCAGCGGCAACGGTTACGTGAACGGTTATCAACCGTCGGAGGAAGGCTCCAGCAGAGACATCGTCAAGCACGCAACCTTAACTGGGGGGCTCCCAACTTGGGTCTGTTCCGAGCCGGCCGCCCAGCCGGTTTTCACCGTGCTTTACTTCGTGGTTTACACGATTGTGTCCGGCATGGTCATCATGAGTCTGTTCATTGGTGTGATCACCATCGGTATGTTTACGGGCTACCAGAACCACCAGGAGCAGCTGGCCATGGAAGATTACGCCACTCAAATCGACAGCCTCAAGTCAGGCGTGTTTGATGACCCGGCCAACCCTCTTCGAGTCGCTGTGGATCGAGCGATGGAAGTGGGCGATTCGGGCAATGATCCTCTTGGGAGGAGCAGCCACCATGCTCACAAGACCCACAACCACGAAATCGACCAGACGGCGATGGAGCACAAGAAAATGGAGTCCACGCGCACGCGCACCTTTGGCACTATCTTACGGGCGCAGGCGCTGCTCGAAGCTCGCAACGAAGAGTTCAAGGACGCCTTCCTGGAGCCGCAAGAAGAGTCTTCGGGCACAGGCGCTACATCGTCTGCTGTGAAAAGTGGCGGTGCCGGTGGCGGTGCCGGTGGCGGTGCCGGTGGCGGAGCGCCCGCTGAAGCTATCAACGACGCGTTTGAAGGGAGCGAGGGCGAAGAAGAGCGCTTGGGTGTGTCGGTGGGGTCCAAAGCAGACAGTGACGTCAGCAGCTCCCCAGAGGACAACACCACCACTGCTGCTGCTGTTGCACCAAAGGAGCAAGTTTCGTCGTCCGCGCCTTTGTTTTACATCAAAGGTAACGACGATGGAGTCCTCGTGGAGCACCAGCTGCAGCCTCACGAAGCCGCGCCAACGCCTGGAGACATTCGCAACATCCTCGACTCAGTGCTCTTGTCCAGCGGATTCAACGACTCACTGCGCAATGAAGAAGGCGGCGGTGGTGGTTCCCTCGACAAGTTTGGCATTCCCAAAAAGAAACGCAAGCGGGGCTTTCTGGGCACCAAATACCATGAGCTCAGCAAACGATGCGAAGGGATTACCGAGTCGCCGTACTTTCAAAACTTAGTCACGCTCTGCATTTGTGTCGCGGGGTGCACCGTGGGGTTAGCTGCTGACGAGCGTGGGGACCAAAAGTTGCTGGAAGTCATTGACAACGTCTGCTTGGTAGTGTTCACTTTAGAAGCAGTAGTGCGCATCGTGGCGTGCGGAGAGCGCCCTCAAGTGTACTTCAAAGACTCGTGGAACGTGTAAGTGTGGAAATGCGATAGGGTGTAGAAGCAAGTGCACACATTACGAAGCTGAGATAATTGAGAGCCGAAAATTACTTGATTGTCTTCGATCTCTTTTTTTTTTTTCTGAGTAGAGTACATTTGTTACTGTACACTCCTTCAACCGCCCGCTCTTCACATTTTCTCGCCTCCTCTCCCTCTTCATTTCAATATTCAGGTTTGATTTCTTGATCGTCACCAACGGATGGCTCGGCCTCCTTCAAGTGTTTCAGTCCGACTTTTTCGTCGTGTTTCGTTTGCTGCGCCTCCTGCGCGTGTTTCGCTTAGCAAAAGCGCTGCCTCGTCTCCGGTCCATTGTGGATTCGCTTCTCGAGGCCTTCGGCAGCGTCGGCTGGATGGTGTTGCTGATGTTCATCTTCAATTACATTGCGTCTTGCTGCGGGATGATCCTCTTTCAACAACACGACCCGTTTTTTTACGGCTCCGTGCTGCAGGCGACCTTCACCACCTACCAGATCACCACCCAGGACGTGTGGGACGCGACGCTGCGGATCAACATGTACGACTGCGCCAACTTTCCCAGGCAGTTCGGGTACCCCCTGGGCGGCACCGAAGGGCCCCTCGCGTGCACCAACCCCAAAGCGTTTGGGTTCGTGGGCTTCGCCTACTTCTTGGTGGTGATCATCGTGGGCGCGCTCATTTTGCCCACCATGTTGATCGGCGTGGTGGCCATTAAATTCGAGCAAGCGTCCAACAAGTTTGAAAACGAGCGCCACGACCAGCTGGCGACCAAGGGCCACATTGCGGTGCTGCAAGAAGACATGGGCGATTTCTTCGACGACGATCGAGTCGAAATGTGGCAGCTCATTTTCAAGTCCATTGATGTTGACGCCCAAGGGCGCCTGGATTTGAACGAAATTTCGCCGCTGGTGACCTACTTGATCCACGACTACTTGGGCCTGTCCCTGACTCTGGACCAAATCGAGAACGTGGTGTTGTTGTTCGACCAGGACGACACCGGCGACCTGAACTTAGGCGAGGTGCTCACTTTGATCCGGTATATCATCAAAGCCAAACAAAACCCTCACCTCTGGGGAGCGATGTCGCCACCAGCTGCCAATCAGCATGCACCGGTGGAAGCAGCACCAGCAGCAGCCCACAAGGAATCTGCACGTGCGGTGTCAATCAAAGAGCAAGACGACAGTGTGTCCAAAACGCCTGAGATGCCGCCCACTATCGTGGAATCTTCTGCGCATCCGCCGCCACCTCGCTCTCACGTGAAGCCTCACCAACCAGAGACTGATCGGCAAGTGTCGGCTTTACCACCGGGAGCTCGCAGCCCCATGTTGCCGCAATCGCCACTGCCGATGTCAGCTTTAGACGAGGAGCTGCGGCAGCGGTGCGTCTTGATGGGCTTTGCCTCGGTGGAAGAAGTTGTCGCAGCCATGGAAAAGCAGGTAGCAGCAAGCGGCACCGCCAAGGAGAGCTCCGACCAGTCATCCAAAGATGGAAGCAAGCGTGATTCCGAACTGAGTACTTTATCGGCTGTGAGCTTTTCCGGTGCACCTTTTCAGAATTCCGACGAGCCTGGAGCTTCAGTGGCGACCGTAGCCGTGCCACCACGGGTGCTCAGCCGGCGCCCGTCTAACCCACCCTCAGACAGAGGAGGGGGGAGCGCTTCTACTTCAGCTGCAAGCACGAGCCGAGGCCCAACTCCTAGGCGCAGCTCGCGGCCAACTTCGAACGCTGGCACGCCCAGACGAACGCGCACTGGGTCCGGTACGTCAGACAAGCGGAGCGCGAGCGTGGATGACATAGCTCCTTTGGGAATGGGGCTTCCAGGCACTTGCCTTGACGGCGACACAACCAACGGGGAATTGCGTGGGGCATCCACTAAACGAGGAAAAGTGCCTATCAGCCGACAATTGTCAACGGATTCGGTGGATACGAATTACCTTCCTTCAGACCCGCATGTCCGCCCTCGAGGAGCGAGGTATCGAGGATCTCTTTCAGTAGAAAGCGAGGCAATATAGGGAACTGAAATTATTCATAGCCCTGATTTGTTCTCAGCTCAGACTCAGTGCCATAATTTATCTGGATCTTGTTGGTTTTTGTGGCCCTTGGCGGCCCTTGTGCTTGTGCTACGATATACGATATAAGATGTAAGTAGGGATGGGCATGATAAGAACCTCACGAAGAAAACAAGTGGAAAGGGGTCAGAACTGACGAGTTTTTTTTTTAAAGTAATTAGTTCAGTAGAGGTTTGTCCTAGTCCCTTTTTGTCCTTAGTCCTTTGCGTGCTTCATTCAGAGTTGAGACACGAAGGCCGAGGCTAGGCTAGAAGCTAGAAGTAAAGCACGAGCATATTGGGCGCTACAATAGTTTCCTTCGTGTAGGGGGCTAGCCACACATCGAGATTTTGATGACGCACCTCTATACCTAGGTGTGCGCGTAGACAAAAGCAAGTAAGTGCTCAAAGAACTTTGCTAGGCACTGCGGCACTGCGCATGGGTTTAAAAGCGTGTTGGCAAAGACATGATTTTTCGGATGTTCCTTTCCATTTGAGGGCACCCAAAGCCCTTCGTAAAGCCCCGATTGCGAATGATTTTTCGGGAGTGCTTTCCTGTGTTGTGGCTCTTGCCGGCGCCAGCCCGTACGAGGCGGCCGCCGCTCGAGACCTTGAAGCGCTTCTTCGATGACGAGTGCGACCTCGCCCCTTTACCCATGAAGCGCACCGGAATCCCCGGAATTCCTTGCAAGAAAGAGCTAGCCAGAGATGGGACATTCTTGATAGGCGCAGCAGCAGGTGCAAAGCTAGTGCGAGCCAAGGGAGGCACGAGCCTTCGTGCAAGAGCAATAAACTGCATCTCTGCTATACCAGTAGGTGATGTAGAGGACGGCTTTCTTATAAACCTACGAGTAGACGCGACCGCAATCAAAACTAGAGAATGTAATAAAAGAATGTTCATACGCACATACCGCGAGCTCTATTCAGAAAAGAGAAAAGGCCGATTGATCTCTGAGGGCTGAAGGGCTGCTAGCCAGTTGCTCGCTTGCTCGCTGCTTCCTCGCACGTGGGTTTGCTCGGAGCTTCTGATCTTCTGATGAGTCTCGAAATCCCGAAAAAATACACGAACCATGAACCATGAACCATACGTCACAGAGAAAAGAATGAAAGAATTCGTGGTTACCACCGGTACACGCGGTACACGGTACATGTGGTGGTCGGCCTCCACCTGCACGAATAATATTCACGTGTGGTCAATTGGTCAATTGGCCGTAGCACCTTTGATCCGGCGTGGGCGCGAAGCGCCTTGGCCTGCCTCACAAACATGGGGATGTGCCAGTCGTCTTTGACGCCTGAGCAGAAAGCGGCGCTTTCAGCAAATTCCAAGGTGCCATCTATATTCTTTTAGAGCAACGCATCCTCATTGCGATCTTAACCTATCGGTGTCCTGCTGTTGCGCCTTTTCACAGATTGAGACGAGCAACGCCCAAGAGTTCCAGAAAGAGCAGGAGAAAATCAAGCTGCTTTTACTTGTAAGTGGCTAGTCATCTCATTTATTATACATAGATAGCAGCTGTGTCCCATGTGTTTTTGCAATAAATGAGCTGTCCTCTAGCCCAGTCACAACATTGGTTTGACCTGGAGTAATATATATACGTTACAGGGCGCTGGCGAGTCCGGAAAGAGCACGCTGTTTAAGCAGATGCGGATATTGTACGGCGTTGGCTTTGACGGCGGCGAAAGGGTTAAGTTCTTACCGAAAATCGGGTTCAACATGATGGAGGGATTGCAGGTGCTCTGCCAGGCGGTCATTGATCTCGAGCTCGAGCCGAAGCTGACGCCCGAAGCGCAGCCATTGTGGGAGCAACTTCTGCAAGAGCCCGTTGTGTTTCAGGCACCAGACAAAAGGTATGCGCGCACATATATATTTTGGTAACGCAACTTCATGAAGCTAGAAAGTGTTTGTTTGTCTCGTGGTTCGTGGGTGGGGTAGGCAAGACCTTACTGAAGGGAAAGCAATGCATTCGAAAGCTACATCAGGCTGCACACTACTGGTGCTGCTCTGTTACCGCAGTTTTCAGTGCGCATTCGCTAGAGTTAGCATTGCTGCATACACTTGTAACAACACTGCCGCGCTTGCGTGCGTGCGCGCTTCCTGCGGGCCTCTTCCTTTTATTTCACCCCCTCCCTCTCCCCCCCTGCTATATGAAGCCTGACTTCGCTTTTAGAGAAATTTAACCCAACCTGGCATTCTTGCTTGAGGGCGTGCCTATTTTTGTTCGCCAATAGCACTGTCGGTTGCTTGCGTTGAATTCTTGAACATGTATATTTTTGTGAGGTGGCGTTTTTTTCACTCCAATCTCTCCCATCACAATTCCGATCGCATTCCAATATGAAAAAAAGTGTGAAATCATATCAATAACGTCACCCTCCCTTCCAATCTCTCCCCTCTTCTTTCCAACAGCATGGCGGACTTCGTGAAGGCGTTGTGGGCGGACCCCGCGATCCAAGACGCCTGGAACCAGAGGAGCACGCTGCAGGTTAACGAGTCCTTCGCCAAGTTCATCGAAAACGTCGACAACGTAAGTGGCTCTTACAGGGAGTGAGTGGGAAAAAAAGGCATGCTATCAAGTTCTTAACGTTATTGATAGAAAATGCACGCGATTGTTGAAGTAGTGCAGTGGTAAGAGCCACAAAGTACGTCGGTTGGGAATTGAGGCGGGGTTCTTTTCTCGTTTCATTGAAGTGAAGCACTTCGTTGCTCCGTTGGTCTTGTCCACCTTGGTGAAGCATTTACTGCCTATCATGCCTGTTTACTAATATTGTTTATCTTTAAAAAAAAAAACAGATGATTCAACCGGGCTACGTGCCGAGCGTGGAAGAAGTGCTCTTGTGCCGCATTCGCACCACGGGCATCACCTCGCAGGAGTACACGGTGGAAGACGCGACGTTCTGCATGTACGACGTCGGGGGGCAAAAGAACGAGCGGAAGAAGTGGATCCACTGCTTCGACAACGTGCACGCGGTCATGTTCGTGGCGGCGCTTTCGGAGTACGACCAGGCGCTCTTCGAAGACGAAACCGAAAATCGCATGGTAGACGCCATTCAGCTCTTCAAATGGGTGTGCTCGCAAAGGTAGGACCACCTCTTGAGCTGTCCTCGCCTCGTGGTGAATACTTCTTTTGATCATTGTTTTTTTTCTCTGCTCGTCTGATCTCTGAAATAATACATTGGTGTGCTGTGTGTGGCTCTTGCGATCCTATGCAGTTGCTTCGAGTCCACGCCCATCCTGCTGTTCCTCAACAAGCGCGATTTGTTCACCACGAAGATTCAAAAAGTGGAAATCGCGGCCCAGCCGGCCTTCCAAGACTACGACGGAAAACCCAACGACTTCGAGGACGGCGTGCGGTACTTTGAGGAAAAGTTCACCTCGCAAAACACCAATGGCCAGGTTGGATATATTGGTGTCTTTTCTGACTGAGGTCCACAAGTGTTGTGACGATGCTTCTTGGTGTGCGCATACATATCCTCGAGTGGAGAAAGGTCGTCTACGAAGATGAGAGTCGCACCGCACATGCGACTAGAGAACCTTGAGAGTGCGGCTGCCGGACTACAATTTCAATCGTACGAACTCCCTTTCTGTTTTCACATTTTCCGCTTTCTTCTGCTTCTGTGCGCGTCTGTTTTTCAGAAACAAATTTTCACGCACGTGACGTGTGCAACGGATAGCGATCAGATGAAGTTCGTCTTTGATGCTTGCAAAGAAATCATTCTACAAGAAAACTTGCGATCCAATGGATTTATGTATTGAGGAAGCCACCGCAAACGTTTACCTCGTGCAGTCCCCTTTTTGTGTTTTCTCGTGCAGTCCCCTTTTTGTGTTTTCCGAGGCGTGAGTCTTTTTCTGTTTCTTGATATACTAAGCGAATAATAGTCTGAAGGGAAGCCGAAAACCCAAAATCCAGGTATAAATGCTCTAGAGTAGTAACGAGAAGGAGAAGGGAGTTCGAGTCCGAACTGAAAACTATGCACTTATATCTTGCCTAGTCTAGTTAATACTCTCCCTGGTACACTGGTACACTGATACTGATACTGATACTCTCCCAATGGCTCCCAAAAACAAAGAAAGGCAAGTACGCAGCAGTCGCAGGGGCACATGAGGAATACACTTGAGCTCATATGAAATCGAATGGACAATTTAAGTTAAGTGAGGAAGGTCTGGAACCTGCAAGGCGTGAGAAGAAGAAGGAAAATATGATCATAAGGCCCGACGGACGCAACTCAAAGGCGAAACGCACCTGACGAAACACGCGCCGGCGATACACGGCACAGGCAGCAGCAGCAATGACGTCCGAGCAGCTCAGTGTTTCGTGGCGAGTGGCATATCTTTGCATCACCAGCATGGCATGTCACCTGACCCTGATCATGATGACCATCGCGCTGCTTTCAGCTCTCTGTGCTAATGCCCGCTCCGACGTCCCCGCACGCAGTGCTGCGTTTGCACCTACCAGCGGGTTAGCGAATGCGCTTATATGCAATGTTATACGTTAGACATACCAGTCACTGATCTGAACTAAGCCTGCCTGTGGTGCGAACTGTAATAACGTTCACGGAACTCATCGAAGTAGTTCTCGGAGAAGCGAAGTCACGGTACGGACCGTATGTTTCGAGCTGTACCGGGGTTTTGGACCGCAATTGCGGTACATACGGAGATTTCAGATGAACTCGCGTTTCGGACCGCAACCGCACTTCGTACCTAAGAACTAAGAAGCCAATCAGCAACCAGGTATCTTTCGTCTTGGTGATAGTTGGTTTTCAGGGCTTGTGATAGATCCAGATCCCGATTTCGATTCGCATGCGGCTCTGGTTATAATCTCGTTTTGCTAATGCCATCCTTTTTTATTGCACTAGAGGGCTTGCATATTATTGGTTGGCGGAAACGGTGACCTGCCTGGCATCCTAACCAAATCGTTCTGGTGTGAAGGCTGCTATGTGCTGATTGGGTTGGGGAATAGCACGGCTTGCACGGCCCCCAGCACCGGCCGGCCATAGCCATGCATACTGGGAATGGGGAGTTCTATTTTCTGGCGAATTGGGTTGGTTAATTTTACACAGTACCCAAAGGACAGGAATAAGAGGACAAGCAGGTAAACAGGGAGCGTCTTCCTCATGCGATAAGACGAGATCCGAAAGCCGGGTTCCACTGCGTTTCTCAAACGGAATAAAATATACTTTAGTTCTAAACCAGTTTTCGCGCTTTGCAATGGGGATTATAATCGAATCCAATCGAATCGAATCCAATCAAGTCAAATCCGCAGCTGCACAGCAGGTAAATTTATTGCGTAGGCCAAAGCAGTATAGATGCTTGACCTCGTCCAGAATTTGTGTACAGCCGATTTCCGCATTCGCCTCGTGCGGCCACGCGCGACGCACATCGCACATCTACCCGTGGTGCGCGTGCGGTGCTATGGTGCTATGGCTATTAACCATAAGTACATGCGGCTATTTCCGGGAATTCAATGTAACTTCAGAAAATACAGGAAGGTAACTCAGCGACAACCAAGTTATCAGTCTGGTAAGGCCTGCCTTCTGACTTCTGACAAGAGAGGGACAGGCGACTGAAGGAAAAAAATAAGGACAAGACCGTTCGGAACTTTCCGGGAAGCCCTCCTCTTTGGGGGACTTCGAAAACTCTCGGTTTCTCGCTTTCATCTCTCGCCAGAACCACGAACAATTGCTTTTTCATAACTACTGAAGTAGCACAGTATAGACGCGGCGCACAAACTAAGAAGAGATAGCAATGAGTGGACGTAAAGGAAAGTGGGGCGATGAGGAAGATGACGAGATGCCAGAGCCTGTGGAAACCCAAGTTGATGCCAAAGGGTTCAAGACTCGCACTGAATACAAGGTGAACGACCGCAAGCAAAAGGTCAAAATCACTTCTAAAATCCGCGTGATTGAAGAGGTGCAGAGGACGACGGTAGAAGTTGCCCCAAGACTGGCGCGGCTGCAAAAGTTCGGGAACGCTCAGGGCGTAAAGGATGAGTCTAACGTGACTATTCAGGACATGAACGAGGTCCTAATGCTTAGCCCGAAGGACTCGGAGGCTGAAGACAATGGCCAGTCTTCTGAAAGCGTCAACAAGGCGTTCGAAAGCTTTCAAAAGAAGCAGCAGTGGCGTGCGCTGCAGCGCAAATACGAGCTGGGGGAAGAGGCAGGCGAGGAAGAGGAAGAGCCTGTGCCCTCCGCCGGTGGTCGCTTCAGTGGGCCCAAGGGAGGCTTGGCGGCGATGGACGCGGCGGGCGGCGGCGCAGGGGGCAAGTACGTGCCACCGTCGATGCGCGGCGCAGGAGGCGCTGCCATGGGCTCCTCGCTCTCCACAATGACCGTAGAAGACGACCGAGACCTGAAGACCCTGCGAGTCAGCAACGTGAGTGAAGCCACCAAAGAAGCCGATTTGCAGCAGCTCTTCGAACCTTTCGGGAGCATTTTCCGCATATACCTCGCCAAGGACAAAGAAACCATGCAGTCCCGCGGCTTTGCTTTCGTCTCCTTTAACCGCCGCGAGGATGGCCAACGAGCGATGGATGCGCTTCAGGGCTACGGGTGAGTCGGCGCTTGAGAGCTGTAGTACTCGTTGTATAGCCCTTTCAGAGGAAAAACGTTGTTCGCGGGCTGCGATTGTTGTGGATTAGAATGCTTCCCTCCATAAGGCTTGTCTTAGACATCTCTCGCTAGGGCTATGGGCTATTGAGTGCTCTTAGTTGGCTTGAATTTTTTACTCTAGGTGTGCTTTCGTCTTCTCTGCCCTTATTTGAGACTCCTTTTCCATTTTTTTTTAATGTTTGTGTTTCTGCTCACCACGCCCTTCCTTTCTCCCCCTCACTTTCTCTGTCCTTCGTCATGGCACGTGCTCAATGAAAACAGTTACGACCACTTGATTTTGAAGCTGGAGTGGGCCAAGCCGTCAGCGCCGAAAGACGCCGGGACCGAGCCCACGCAATTCCGGTCGGGCTACGGCCAGGCCCTGGCCCAGGACACCAAAGAAAAAGTGAGCTACGCGTCGAACCTGACGTCCGGTGCGGGCGGGTCAGGCGGCGCGAGTTTCGTCAACACACGGTTCTAAGGAAGTCGGCGGGGTTTGAGGATTCGACTCAGCGAAGTGCGTGAAATGTTTCGGTGTTGAAGCTGAAGAGCCAGCTCAGGATGTTTGCTAGCTCGGGATGCTGCATTTGTGTCCGTGCCACGCTGCGATGCTGATGCTGTTGCGATGCCCATCTCCCAGCTTTGCCATTCGAGCCAGGGTTCTTTCATGGAACTGTGCTTGTATTCTTATGTCCCCTTATTTTATAGCTCCCCAATAGGAATTGATTAAATAGCAAGGAATGCCTGCTGGGAATGCCAATGCACACATGCATATGAACATAATATGAATGTGCGTTATACCTTATACCACTCCATAAACTTCACAAACCGCATACAGCACACAGCCGATATTACGGACAATGCTTAATGCACATGCCATATGCCTTCCTTCTAGTCGTTAAGTATGTATCTTCCGTCGTATGTGCAGCTCCTGAAGCTATTCCTATTCCATGCATCGACGACCGGGGCTAGACTCTAGACTGGCGCATGCGTTACTGAGCTCCGCTCAATATTCAATTATCAAACCCCAAACGCGTAATACAATAACGCAACCACCACGTTCGTAGTTCCTGGTATCTTGCCTGGAAACCCCTGTCAGTGCCAATGGCTTGTGGTTTGATGCAGAAATATTGCTTGGCGCTGAGGATCGTTATCGAGGTCGTGCTTAGCACCATAAAATGATCCTCGTCATGGGCTCTTCTTGAAGTCAAGCGGTGACGGCTTCCCAAACGGCGACCCGAGGGATCCCAGTGGCTTGCCCGTGGCGTCCCATGGTGCTTTCAACCCACCAGGGCTGTTGCCCAAGCTCATGTTGAGCTTCCCGAGCTCGCTGCCTCCTCCGGCTCCTCCGGGCTTGCCGAGGGGTGCCAACCGGTGGAACGCGCCCAACGACTGCCGCCCCATCCGCGCAGTGTCGCCCAGGCCCGCGCCATGGTCTCGGAGCCCACCGCCGCCGTCCTTGGCTTCCGCCGTCAGCGGCGCCCCCAACGATTTGGCTTCGGATCCCGGTGATGCCACACCTCGGTCGCTGCTCTTGGCGTCTGCTGCATCGTCCGCCGCCGCGCCCTCGGTGTGGTCGTTGCTGCTGGGCGACCCATCTTTGGCACTTTGAACTTCAACCCGTGGCGAAGAGGATTCTGCCGGCGACGACGACGACGACGAAGGCGACTCGGCTTTGGAGCCTGAGACGCGCTCCATTTCGTCGACAGCCGCGGAGGTGGCGAGCGTAGGCTGGGCCGATGCAGACGCCGCTGCTTCCGCGGCATCTTTCCCTAGCCGAGCCTCCATCTCAGCCTGCATGGCGCCGGTCGACTGCCAGACGCTCAACTTGCGGAGGCCCGGCCAATCTGCCGCCCCTTCGCCGTAGGAGTTCACCTAGCAATAACAATTGTTGCGCAGTCGAGGAAAATGTAAACGACGAGGAAGAAATAAGAGGTGGGGCTATACATATTCTTATAAAGCGGACGAATTTGAGGAAATCATAAGAGAACAATCATGACCCGCTTCGACTAATTTGTCGACTACCTGGTAGCCGCGGCCTTTCGCAGACACGTCGGGGAACTTGGAGTCCAACAGAGGCTGCTCTGCGCCGCCGTCGCCCACCACGCAGTAGAAACTGCCGGCAAAGTAAATCACAATCAGCAAGATCCCGGAAGCAAAGTACGTCTTGGTGGCAATCAGCTCCACGGGTTCCAGGCACTTGGCTTCGGCGTCCGACGCCACCACGCTGAACTCAAAGAAGGACTGGGACGCGTCGCCCTCGAGCCAGGCGCTGATCGAGTCGCCGAGCCCCATGGCCGTGAGCCGCTCCACCAGCTTGCTCAGCACGTCTTCGGCCGACGAAATTTCGCGCTCCATCAGCGGCAAGTGCTTCATCATGTAACTCATGGGCTTGGCGTACGGGGAAGTGGCAGGCACTGAGTCAGCAGCGTACACGAACTCGAGCCTCGACTGCTGCATGCGCAGGGCCGGGATCACGTGCGGCACGTCGGCGAGGGTTATATTCGGGGTGAGCTGCACGGAGCCGCCGTAGCACCAGGACCCGAACCGAAACAGCACTTCGCGGTACGCCGAAGTGACTGCAAAGCCCCCGTTTTCCGCGCGCGGGCGAAGCAAGAAGTACATTTGCACGTACGAGCTGCTGCTCAAGTTCCGGGTGGGTGGGGGCGCGATTTTCACTTCTTTGGGCATGGCGTGCCACAGCGTGAGGCCAGCGTACCACGGCGGGGGTGGCCGGCCGTCGAAGGTGGCGTGGGTCGGGACCCCGCAGGAGGCAAGCTGGAGGCCCTGGCCATGGTGCGACACGTCGGGAAACTTCACGTCCAAGAGGGGCTGGTCGCCGCCGCCGTCCGCTGCACGCGCAGGAGTGTGAGGTGGCGGGAAAGGAAAGTGAGTGCGTGATATGAGGGAGGGGGGGGGGTTGAGGCTGTGGGATAGGGCAGTACCCACATAAGCGCGTGGAACTGAGTCTACGAGAGGATTTTTCGAACCGTGAACAATGCACAAGCGTGCAGGAACAAGCAAAAACAGTAGAGGGGTTTTGCTCAAGAGCATGTCATCGAGAATGAGTATATATTTTTACCGACGGTGAAGTAAAACGATCCTTCGAAGTAGATGGTGAGGAATATGAGGCCGCGCGCATAAGTCTTGGAGCAAACCAGCGCAATGTCGTCCATACAGGGGGGCGTTTTCTCTCGATCCAGAGGCATTTCTAAAGAAAAAGGTTGGCAATACAACAGAGAGGAGGAATGGCACTTCAGAACGCGCATTCGTCTCTCTTCCACAACTGTCCTCAATTTGAAAAATCAAGAATCGTACCGATGCACCAATAATTTGTATACACAGTGCAAAATTACTGCGGAATATATGGTCTCTAAGGCTGCTTTATCATAATAATACGCATTAGTTGTTTTCCGTGCTGCCCTCTAGGTGCAGTTCTATTCACCGAAGAAAGTGTGTTTGTCATCGTCCATCCATGCGTTGGCGTCCGAGGCTTCTGACAGCTCCGCACTCAAGGCGTCACTCGACAAGCAGTCGGCCGCGTAATCGGCCACGTCATACACCAACTGCATGGGCGCGCTGAAGCTCGATTGGCGGGGCACGCCGTCGGCGTTGCAATAGTAGTGAAGCCGCGACTGCTGGCGCTGCAGCAGTGGCACGCACATGGGCATGTCCGAGAGCGATATGTCGCGGTTTAACACCACATGCCCTGTGTAGCACCTATAGAGAAAAAGAGGCAGGTTGATAAAGCATGGGCATCATTGAGTGAATATGCAACGCGCACCAAAGTCCAAAGCAGTCGACGATTGCACATGTAGGAGGTTAAGAGGGCAGGCAATGCCAATGCGTTACCGCATGCTCACCAGTTCCCACAGCGAAAGAGCACTTCATGCTCGCACTGGTCTTCCGTTGATTCTTTCCCATCACCATCGAAGTCCGTTGATGGTGCAGCTCGATCTTTGAAGATGAGGTATGTTTGCGTGTACCCCAAGAGTTTCCCAGTCGGTGGGCGCTCACCTGCCTGTTGGAACCGTCAATGGTTTGTAAGACAGTACAGCCATCAAGCCAAACCCGTTTACCCACCTTCTTCATAAGCCCTAGCATAACAATGTCTCCACGAAAAAATAATAAGCAAATTAATAAAGACACTTCGCAAATGTTTCTGTTTGGCTGGAGGCAGACCTCTGGTTTAGTTGGACTACTGGGGGCGTCATCTGAGCCCTTAGCTTGTGCCACCGTGTCGCCATCCTCGGACTTAGCGTCGTCTCTGGGACTCGACATTGGTTTCTAATTGCCCACTATTTTGATCTCTGCGACGAGGCCTGCGGATTCTTGCGTTAGCTCGTCGCTCGTAATGCCACCTGAGCAGGCTCGAGGCGGGCAACAGCGGTTGAGACGGACGACTACTTCATTCGAAAAAAGGTAAAAAGATGTTCTATTCTATTTACCGTGCGATATCATCAAAGGACTCTTCCTAATAAGTTCCCCCTTTCGAGGGTGAGGAAGGGAAAGTGTACAGTAGTGTGTGAGTGTGTCCTGTCTTTCGAAAAATGGCAACAACTTGTGCGGCGGCATCCCTTCCATTTGTGATTCCTACATGGTTGTCTCTAGTCTCGATTGTCATAGTGGCCAGCACAGCATTTCTGGGTGCATTCGGTGGTGTGAGACTCGCGCTACGTGCTGATCGACAGAGTAAGTCTGAGAACAACGAGTCTACTAGAGACTTCCAACACGGAAATTCAGAAGGGGCACTTTCCCGAGTCGATTCGTCGCAGTCGTCGACGCAGCCGGCTCCTGAGGTATCTTTGGAGTCCGCACAGCCCAGGGTACACAATGAAGAGACAACTACTGACGTTGGCGATGCAGGGGGCTTACCAACAGCCTTTGTATGCTGCATTACCTCCGAGTTATTCCTCAATCCTGTAGTAGCATCGGACGGGCACAGCTACGAGCGGGCGGCCATTGAGAAGTGGTTCGAGCGGCACAACACAAGCCCGAGCACTGGCGAGCGGCTGCATTCAAAGGAGGTTATCCCCAATCACAACCTTCGATCTCAGGTTTTAGAGTATCGCCGTGCTGAAGGCCTCCCTGACCCACCGCCTTGGGTGCCTACTGAGCCCACGGAGGCTCCTGCGGCCACTACGGCTGCGGCAGATGCAGAATCTTCCTCGCCTACAACAGCAAGTACTTCTGGCCCCACTGCGAATGTTGCCGGAGCTGCCGGAGCTGGAGGGGCCACACCACGCCAATTTCGGATCAACATTCCCCAGGCAGAGGCGACGGCGCTGCTTGCCAGCATCAGACAAGTGCTCGACCGATCGCCTGCGCTACTGGCGGAGATGGGGCTCGCGCAGGTGGGAGCGACAAATTTTCCCTCCGAAAACGAGCAAGCAGCCGCACGAATTCTGGCCGACCCTAGGCTCTTGTCGTTGGTGGCGCGGCATGCCGCAGGTACTTCTGGCCTCGAGCCCCTCGCTCCTCGACTCACTCGAGCTGCACACTCGATTTCACAGCTCTTAGCCAACGAAATGCAGGCTCAGCGCGTAGCGCAGCACCAAGCGCCAGCATCGCAGCCTATTAGACCCGTTCCTCAAGGGCTTGCTGCTGCTAATGCTGCTCCAACCTCTGCGGCGATGGCAAGTGGTGGATCTGGCGCTAGTGGCGGCCTCGTTCCGCCAGACGACCCTCCACTTCATCGCGCTGCGCGTGCTGGGGACTGCGGAGCGGTGCAGCGGGAGCTCCTGGCCTTGCAGCGCACGCAGCCTCACCTCTTTGCGAGTCCCACTCCGCGCTCAGGACCGGGTTCAGGGAACGGTTCCTCACCATCGCAGCAGCAGCACTGGGCTACGGCAGACCGGCCGCGCGACCGCTTTGGCGAGTCATTACTTGCAGTGGCATGCCAGCACGGGCACCTGGATCTCGTGCGCATGCTGACGTCACCCGCTTTTGGTGCTAACCCCGCTTTGCCCTCGCTTCGGGGCGGCACCACTCCTTTGCACCATGCGGCGCGCACGGCTCACAGTGGCATTCTTCAATGCCTGCTTGATGCGCTCAAGGCATTGTCGTCAGAGGGGCATGGTAACACGTCGACAACTGCTCTTGCTTCTGCGCTGAAGGCTCGCAACCATGCTGGCGAAACGCCGCTGCACGCCGCTGCAGGAAGGAGAATTGGTACCTTTGGCTTGGGCGGCGCCAGCAACAACAGTCCCGCCGAAGACTCGAGCGCTGCCGTTGCTGCATGCACGGCATTGCTCGCGGCTGGGGCTGACGTGAGCGCAGTGACGGAGAACGGGTGCTCGGCGCTGCATCTGGCCGCTCTGGTGCCGGGCCGGAGTGGGGTTGCCGAGCTGCTCTTGCGGGAAGGGGCGCTGCCGGACGCGCAGGAGTTCGTGAAGCACTCCACACCCGTGCACCACGCCGCGCAGTCGGGGGACCCCCTCATGCTCCATGCCATATTAGGGCATGTGCAGCG
>Ga0307979_1000525_pt1 | contig 26236 bp, 23 predicted proteins | sample OrgLakmetage1058_FD_201833 | JGI IMG/M metagenome (GOLD analysis project Ga0307979, IMG submission 201833) | Saline water microbial communities from Organic Lake, Antarctica - #1058 | ecosystem: Environmental > Aquatic > Non-marine Saline and Alkaline > Saline | place: Antarctica: Organic Lake...
CTCCAGACCTCTCCAGACAAATCGGACTCCAGAGGGTGATTTTTGCACCCTAGAATATCCTCTGGACCTCTGTGATTAGAGCGTGAAGGCCTCTATTCTTCCGTCTTTTACCCAAATCCTCATCCCACAGACCACAGACCACAGACCACAGTCCACAGACCGAGCCTGTGTGCCCACATTCCGGGTGCTACGCTCTCGTATATGGTCGGCTCGTTCCGAAGTGGCGAACCACCTCTGTCTCAATTACCGTGGTCGTCTCACGGCGAATTCACACGCCAGCCACAAACAGGCGATGCTGAGAGCGGCTGGCGCCCGCCGCCTGACTGTTGATGTGATAACGGTGGGGTTTGCAGTCACCTCTAGGAGCTGCAGAGCTATACTGGGAGGGTTCCTGTTGTTTGCGATGCTCTTCTCTTAGCTCTTTAGCGATACTTGGTTTAAAAAAAATCCTGCGCCGACTTCGAGCGAAGTTCACTATCACTGGTGGCGATGAACCGGTTTCAAAATTCTGCGGGTATCAATTTCGATTTAACGACCAGGAAAAAACGATGACCATGCACCTAGAAGACTTCGTGCGGGCGGTACTAACCAAGTATGGCGCTGGGCAGATGAAGCCGCAGGATGCGCCTCTGACAGAAAGTGAGTGCTGCTGCGCTCGAACCTTATGAGGCTAAGGCATCGGACCGCGAAGTGCTTATGTTGATGTGAGAACAGTAGGGTTTACAGTCTCCTTTAGGAGCTGCAGAGCTATACAGGGAGGTTTCCTGTTGTTGGCGATGCTTTACTCTTACTTCGTTAGCGATACTTGGTCACTTCCCAGTCCACCCAGGTCAACACTTCTAAAGGAGACTACAAACCCCACTGTTCTCACATCAACACTGACAAGAACATTGAGCTGGTGCCCAACTGGGGCAAAAAATAGCCCAGAGAAATGCCTCGTGTACCTGGGATATGAAGAGCAGTGGGAACTCAGACCCTGCCAACTTTATCGGAGGGAAGCCAGATAGAGCCTTCTGAAACGCGCAGGGACATCCCACATGTGCAAATACAGATCACCTCTGAATGCATGCTATTTCTGACTTTGTATATCTAACCAGCCGCAGCTGCTACTGTAGTTTAGAGAGAAAGCGAACGCAGGTGTTTTCCGACGTCCGAATGCTGAAACGATACCGACGCCGGCGCCCAACTGTAGACTTTGCTGACGTATGTACCCTATATTCGCAAATTACATCGGAATCCAAGAAGCGTAATCCGAATTAAACCCGAATGAAAGTAGTGATCAAATTTTAGGTCCCAGTTTTAGTCTTCTTGAGTTGTTTAAAAAAGCAAAATATCTCCCGATGTCGCAATATCGTGCTCCCGTGCTACCAGAAGCACCCATCGCCGTCAAGAACTGAAAACGGCACGATCGCGCAATGTTAGTCCTAATAGACCGCTGATTCTTTCTCAGGGGAAGGCTTCGGTTGCGGTTAACTATCTAATCTAGCTACTATCACAAAAGGATTCTTCGTTGGGCTGGCCACGCTCCTCGGATGCCTGTGACTCGGGCGCAGTGGCAGTTGCTTACTGGTTGGGTAGCGGGCAGCACACTCTAGCCCGAATGGTTGCCCCGGCTGGGATGATGTTGTATACTTGGTCACTTCACAGTCTCTCCAGATCAATAGATGATATGGGATCGGACATGAGAGAGGGCTCCAAAGAGCAAATGAATTGCGTGAGGATCCCGGTCAAATCCGAGGAATGGCGTGCTATAGCAGATAACAGGGAATAGGAATAGGTCGGAGTGGTGATTGCGGAGGACGTACGAGAAACTCGTGCCTCCTTTCCCGAGAATCGATCCTAAAGGGCTCATGCGAGTAAAGATAGACATTGCATTACGCAAAAAGACACCCAGCCTAGTCAGACTTGTTCTGTAAATTTCATCAGAACGCAGCTTTATGCTATTTGTTGGTGTTTCTTTGAATTGGGGAGTATATTCTAATCTAATCTAGGGCGCTTCGACGACGGAGCCGACCCCCGGTACACGTAGCCCGCGGCTGGGGCACCTGAAGGAGCTTGGTTGCCCCCATTGGAGCTAGGGGCTACAGCTGGGACCCCACTGCCGCCACTCCCTTTTGAGTGATCTGCTCCAGCCCTCACTTTACCTGCCAGAGCCGCGGCTGCCTTGGCTCGCGCTGCTAGCTCCACAGCCGCGCCTTTCGCTGCTGCTAACGAGTCACTGTGCTGAGAAGCCACCCCCCCGCTGGTACTGCCACCTCTGCTCTCATTAGAAATGCCGGGCGCATGTGTCGCCTTCGGTAGTGTACCAGGAACCGCCGGTTGCATCGCGGTGGCGATCGCTGCACCCCATCGCCCGCTCCGCCCGCTGCTGCTCGAGGTAGCACCACCCTCGCTCTCGGCCGGTACTGCACCCGTTGAGAACTGCCCTCGGTAAGGCGGCGAAAGGCGGCTAATGCTACTGCTGCTGCTGCTTCCGCTCATGCCACTGCGGTTCTTGCCCTCATAAAAGCGCCGCGCCGCCAATTCAAGCGCGGATACGGTCTCAGACTCGCTGAAATTAGGCGTATAAACAGCCGGGTCAAAGAGCGAACCGCTGTCGTTGATGCCAAAGTAGTCTACTACCCACTGCAACGCTTCAGGGTTGCTGTACTCTGGCGCCTCCAGAATGGTTGTGCTGAGGTCCGTCTTTCCCTTCTGTGCGGCTACTACCTTCACCAAGTTGTCTCGAAACTCAGTGCAGTCTCGTGCTACGAAATTAGGGTACCGCGCCTTCAAGAGCGCAGATTCTTCCCTCAGCACTTCTGCCTCCACCATTGATGAAGAAGCGGATTCAATGCCAGCATTAGCCTCAGCTAATGGCGCGGCTTGTGTGTCGGCATCTGAGCTACCCCCTACGTCGGTCGCAGGAGCCACAACAGTTGCAGCAACTTCCACTGCCTCAGCCGTAGCCGCTGCTGCTATCTTTTCGGTCAGCGAGGGAGAGTTCGGCCCGGTGTCATTGTCAGAATCAGAACCATAATCACCCAAGAGACCGAGCATTTTCCGGCAAAATGGTGCGCGATGAACAGCTAGCTACTTATCCGGGTAGACGTACCAATGCAAGTGGTTTTACCCTTGAGAGGATTTCGCTATACGTCCATCAAGATAGTGTTATTATAGACGCGATGCAAAGCTTCTATAAACGTTCTGAGGGGCCACGCCTTGAATGCTTGGCCTTTCCTATGATGAGTGAGGTATGCAGTACTCTTCTTCGTTACTCCGCTACTCCATTTTTATGGTGCTCTGAGGCTTTAAGGAGAACGCACAGCGCACAGTCACAGCAGGAGGCAAACGTTGGTACTACATCAAAATACTGTATTAGAGCAATGAATTGTAATTTTTTGCTCGTTTGCTCTCCTTCCAGTCGTCGTTCCGCCTTCGGCTTTCGATTTCCCTCTCACCTATGCAATTGTTGCGACCGGAACGCGATTACTCACATAGAACAGTGCGGAGTTCCGTTTCCCCCCGTACCTATATCGCACCTCGTCCATAGCAACCGCCAACCGCCATGTGCGTGTTGAACCTAAAGGCCATCAGGACTGCTATGTGCGATAGTGGTACCAAATTTTCTTCGCTGGACCTCCGGCGCACAAATTACTATGATGGCGACTGGGATCTGCGTTCAAATCCGATTTCGAGGTGAGAGCGTCAGGGTACTGAGTTTCATTCGGAAGTGCCTCCACGCATGATTCTGCTGGATTAGATTAGATTAGATTATACTCCCCAATTGCAAAGAAACAACAACAAATAGCATAAAGCTGCGTTTTGATGAATCCTCCAGAACAAGTCTGACTGGGCTGAGTGCCCTTTTGCGCAATGCAATATTCATCTTTACTCTCATGAACCCTGTAGGATCAATTCAATTATTTGTTGCAAATATGGGCACTTATTGCTGTGCGATTTTGGCTTAGTTCCAGTTGGTAAGGTGCAAGGAGTTCAAGTGTAAGGTAAGGTGCAACACAAGGAAGCAGTTGCCGAGTTGTCGATTGTTCGGTTGTCGATTCAAATTTCAATAGAAGCCTCCTTGGATCGCCACCATCACTGCCATTGCCACTCCGGCTCGGGTATGTGTCCCTGAATAGCTTCTCTTATAGTATAAGCCGCCTTGCTCCTTACTCCGCCTGTTAGCCCTCTAACTCGACCCTTTGGGGCCTGTGTCAAAAACTGTCAAAAACCCGACACTGATTCCTAATGGTAGTGCCATCGCCAAACTTGATATCCAGATGAATCCAGGGGCTATGCGTTCGTGAATTCGAAGTAATGAGTCCGTAGTCTGCGATCCGTAATCCGGAAGTCGCCAGTCGTCTGTCGTCCTGTGTTATCCCTTATATTAAATGGAATTTCGTTCGTGGTTCGTGGTTCGTGGCCTAGTCCAGTCTAGTTAATACTCCCAAAAATACAAAGATACACCACTGTGGCAAATAGCAACACAAAAAATGTAACCTTCAGAACAAGTCTGACTGGGCTGAGTGTCCTTTTGCGTAATGCAATATGCAATTGTAATAATTTACTCTCGAGGTGTCCTTCAGCCTTCAGGCATCAGGAGGTTTGGGAATGGAGTGAGTCAGCTGCCTCCACTTCAACCTGTCCTTGGCAATGGCAATCCACTCATCAAGATCCTTCGAAATGCCCTTACTTTTGAGCGCGGTCGTCGTTTTTTATGTACCTACAGTACTTAGTACAGTACAGATTTGTCATAGTACACGTGCAGATGTGCAGTAAACATAAACACAAGGCGGACCACGGGCACAAGAAGGGACACGCACCACGGGCAATAAAAGATCACTCATCCACGGGCATCTCAAGGCCACGCACTGAGTTGCTAAGAACACGCACCTGCGCACCTGTACCACTCCTCATCATTCGTATTCGTAAACCTACGTCGCAAGCTTTCTCCGATATATTCGACCGGAGAAAGCTTGCGACGTAGGTTTACGAATACAAATGATGAGGAGTGCACCTGTACTTCTCCACAGCAAACACATGAACACATTGCTCCGAAACCGTGCATCGCGCGGGCACCTAAACTTGTATATTATATTAGAGTATCTGTCACCTGCCCGTTTGTTTTGGTGCCATTTCTTCGATTTCGTATCCACTTTTGTACAAATCTGTTGGTCCGTTCACGCACAATACGCCGTTATTCAACCATCCTGTGCGCAAGCTATGCTGTTTCCAGCGCGCATGCAGCATCAACCTTATTTCTTTCGTTGTGGCCTTCGGTTTTTTCCTAAACTTGAATTGTTTCCTGCCTCAATTGCTCGCGTGAGAGATCGAGATGTAAACAAATAGCACACACGCTGAAGTGCCGTGCGCCTTACAGCTTCCATAAAGCTATCAAATGCTGGCTGTTGCCGTGCCTAAATGTGTTGTAAGAATTTCAATGTTCAGCACTTATGTCACACTTCCTTTTCTTGTTCTCTAACAGATCAGTTTGAAGCACAAGCAGCAGCAACATGCGGTCTCCTTACGCTGGTCAGTGTCAAACGGCTCGCATTTCCTTTGAAGTGCCCCTTCTATACTGAAAATCTTGCTTCTTCTTTCTTCATGTACGATCTTTACTTTCTCCTACTACTTCTTACATGTTCAGCTCCCAATACGCCTATTGCGTCGGCCAAGCGTCCTCGCCCGAACGGCAGCGCCGTGAAGCTCGGTGGGTCGTTTTATTTCCCGAGCTGTGCTTTTTGCCTCTTTGGTCGTCCTGCTCGAGCTTGTTTGACCTGAGTTTCATCTAGTAGGGTGCAGTATGGTTTCAATCAGATTTCTTTCTCTGTTCTATTTGTTTGTATGCGCACAATGCAGACTACTCGGGTGCGGAAAAGGAGAACGAGACCGTTCTCTCGCCCCTCAAAACGTCCAGCGGCTACACTGGTCACCACCCCGCGGAAGACAAGAGCGATGAGGTGCGCTGCTGATGTGAATAGATTTTGCTTATTTGTTCTATGGAGCTGTCTCTGGTCTCGCTTTTCCACCAAATTTGAAGTAGGCGACGAACGAATGCTCGCCTTGCTTCCTTGATTGTGCCTTCTGCCGTGTGTGATGTTTCTGCAGACTAAATGGCGCGGCCACCTTGGCGCTCTCTTCTCGCCCGTGTTGAAAATGTTCGGGACCGAAGAAGGCGACGAGGCGGCGGCTCAGGACGAGCGGCGTTTAGCAGAGGAAGCGGCAGCCGCACGGGTGGCCGCTGCGGAGTTGGAGGCACGCCGTGTAGAGGCGGCAGCGGCGGCAGAGGCGCAACGGCAGCAAGAAGAGGAAGACGAGGACGACGAGGGAGAATTCAACCCGTACTTGTTCATCAAGCAGCTGCCCCCCTACCACGAGGCCCGCTGCGGGGACGTGAACTTGGCACCCCGCTTGCCGCCGAGGCGTATGACCCGCAACACCACGCCGGTGACCCTGGTGCTGGACCTCGACGAAACCTTGGTGCACTGCTCGGTGGAAGGCGGCGCCGACTCGGACTTGATTTTCCCCGTGAACTTCAACGGCGTGACCTACCAAGTGGGCGTGAAAATGCGCCCGTACATGGACCGGTTCCTTCGCGCGGTGGCCGACAAGTTTGAAGTGGTGGTGTTCACTGCGTCCCAGCAGGTCTACGCCGACACCCTCCTCGACATCATTGACCCCCAGCGCGAGCTCATCAAGCACCGCCTGTTCCGCGACAGCTGCCTGCTGGTGGAAGGCAACTACCTCAAGGACCTGAACGTGCTGGGGCGGGACCTTGCCAAGACGGTGCTGGTGGACAACTCCCCGCACGCGTTCGGGTACCAGGTGGACAACGGCATTCCGATCGAGTCGTGGTTCGACGACCCCCACGACACCGAGCTCCTCAAGCTCGCCGAGTTCTTGGACACCATCCAGGACGTGAACGACGTGCGGCCCCTGGTGCGCGCCCACTTCAAACAGTTTGAGCTGGTCCGGGACGCCCGATAGACTCGGACGAACGTGCGAGGTGTGTGCCCGTTTGTATCTGCGAATTGCGCTGGTGCTGTCACTGGAGAAGTGCGAAATTGAGGTCTTGAGAAATACTTGCGCCTCTTTCGACTCTTTTCATGCAAGTGCAGCGCAATCGCAGCAAGGCCCAAGAACCCCCTTTTCCTTTGCAGAGGCCCCCATTTCCTGCCTGGCAGCCAATTATAAGCGCGCAAAAAAAGTTGACACGAAATCGACAAGCACAAGCAGCCAAGAGATTTTGAGAGCTAGCGGAATGATAAGAATAAGAGAGAAGAACAAGCAAGAGAGATATTTGGGATGTTTGAACTGTTTGTGATCTCGAATTGATTTGGTTAGCCATAGTTAACTTCGAACTTGATTTTGGTAGATTAAATTGATTTATGGTGAACGTTATATCGGTATCGGACGTCGTAGTCAAACCAAAACAAACCCAGACTCTCCGAGTTAAACTAATTAATAATAAACGCTGGCTTAAAGTTGGCTCCAATCAGCTTTCTACGCTTCCTGGTTCTTGTTCCTGCCTTGCCAATTCCCCAATTCACCATAATTTTTATTTTGATTAGGTTAAAACATGGCCCGTAACTTCTGAATATTATTGGTGCTAAATTTCAAAATTTCCCTTTCTCACTACCACCAAGGCGGAGACACGAAGCAACAAAGGACAGACAGGTCGAAAACTTTGGTATCGACAAGCCAGTGACGCGCCTCTGTCCCCACAACCCCAGAATGATCCGTCACATCAACCCGAATGATCTGGTATAAGCTCCCGATGGGGCTAGTAATTTAAAGGGCTTTGGTACGTCCCTTGAAGCCGAAAACGGATGATGGTGCCTTGGGCCGCACCGCTGGTCCTCCAGCAGCTTTTTCCTTGGCTTCTTTCTTGGCTTGAATGGACGAGATTTCCCCGCTTGTGGGGGTGGATTCGTCCTCGGAGGCGCTGGACGCATTCGAGAGCGGGGACTCGGACCGTAGCATGGGGTTTCTGAAAGTGTCCCCGGTGGTCTTGGTGGTAGTTCCCTCGCCGTTGTTGCCTTCTCGGCTGCCCGGGCGCTTTAAGACGGGGCGTTTCAATTGGCTGGTCGGTGATTTCGGGTCCCTTTGGTTGCCATTTTGGGTGTCTGCACTTTGAGCTGCTTTGATCGCCGCTTCGATGGCTCCGCTTACAGGGGCAATGTCCGCAGGTTTTTTCGGGGTGCCCTTGTTCCCAAACAAACCCCAAGATTTCGTCGTCATCGCACCCTTGTCGTTGGCTGAGCCTCCTCCTCCTCCCCGGCTGCCATCGCCGCTGCCGTTTGAGGATGAGTCCACTTCTTTCACTTGCGTGCCCCCACGCCACGCCACGATTTTGGGAGCCGTAGCTCCGCGAGTTACCGAGGAGGAACGACCGGCCGACGCACTCCGCGCCATACTGCCACCACTTCGACCGTGCTGGGAAGGAGGAACAGAAGACCCTCGGCCGTCGAGACTAGAGGATGAGGCAGAATTGAGGCTCGCTCGTCGCTGTGCTTTGGCCTCTTGGCGTGCGACCTCTTTGGCTTTCTGTTCAGCGCGGAGTCGAGTGTCAAGCGCAGTTGCTTCCGCCCGCACGAGTGATAAGGTCTCTTCCATCTCCACCTGTAGAGTTCGTTCCGTGTTCAAGAAGTATTCAAGGAATTGGAGCAAACATTTAAACAGAGAAGCTGGGACATAGAGGATAGCAATAGTGACAAATTGAAAGGCTACAGCAGCAGCAGCGTCAACTCGTCATAGAGGTGCATTGTTTGCAATATCATATTACCGCAATGTCCCATTCTCGGAGCCGCACAGCTTTCGCAAGTTGGTCTGACAAATGCTCGATGGTCGCATCCACCTCCGCTCGAACCCCTCCTCCTTTAAGCACTAGCGCGAGGGTAGCAGCGGCCTGAGATTGCAGAGGAGCTCCGAGGGGAGGCACCCCCACGAAACGGCGAATCGCCCTCTCAGGGGGTGGGTGAGGCATCCAAGGTCCTTGCAAAGCATCCAGCACCTGTGGCCACGATGTGTGGTACAACAAAAGGTGAGAGAGGGAAAAAGAAGACGATTGAGAATGTTAATGTCAAGTGCCAAGAGAAAGAATGGAGGATGAGAAAATTCAGCATGAGAAGAAAAAAAAAGAGTGGGGTAGCAATTTACAATCACAGTCGTATTCATATTTTTATCTTTCGTATACCTTCCGCCTACAGTGCACCCACACCGCCCGCTCGAAAGTCGCTGCGTCTACCGCTGTTTCGTCTCCATCCAGCACGGTTTCTAAAGCAAACCCGACATCTCGCTCTAAAGCGCTGTCGCGGTACGCGCGCGGCGCATTCCCTTTCGTGTTCCCACTCGCATTGCCGCCACTGCTACCACTGCTACCGTCGTCGTTGTCATTTCCAGCACCGTCGGAGGTGCCTAGACCGAGCGCCGAGAACGCAGCGGCTGTGCCCGCTCGGTAGTCTAGAGTTAAAGGGTTCATGTTGGTGAAACTAGAGGGCACGCGGGTGTGCACGCACGACAGAAAAGCGCGTTCAATCAGATCATCGACCACGGCGCCGCTTCCCGACAGAGCAGCTATGGCCTCATTGCCTTCTCTTTCATCTTCATCATCTTCGTCTTGTTCTTCGCCTTCTCCCAATTCGCCTTCATCCGTCGCTTCTTCGTCATCACTTCCTCCATCACTCCCCTTGATCTTATCCGAAGATGATTTACGACTAAACAATCCTTTCGCTGCTTTGCCAGCTGCACTTATCACTTGTGAGCGTTTTGCTTGGTGCTTTGCCTTCTTGAGCTCGCTTAGTTTCGCGACTTTGATGCGTTTCTCAGCGGCAGATCGCAGCGCGCGCACCACTCTTTTCAAGCGCGCAAAACAAACCTGCGTGACAATGATGATGATGATGATGATGATGATGGCACGCACGTATATAGCACAGAAAGAAGGCGGAGGGTGGGAAAAATTATGAAGAATTAGGATGTCCGTTGAACAAGCAAGATTTAGTGTTGGTGCGCGTGTACATGAGGCAAGAATCACACACATCTTCCAATTGGTCAAAAAGAAATTTTGAACCGCAATTGTGACGCACGTGCACAGGGATTTTTTTTTTGAACAATGTGCAATATACGTGAGTCTCATTACCTTGACATTTTGAACTAAGTCGCCGAACTCATCCACAGAGCACTCCAAAATCACACGAGCGCGCTCCCCCCAATGTCCTGCTCCATCTTCGTCGTCTTCTTCGTCGTCGTCGTCACTGTCACTCTCTTCATTTAATTCGCTGTTTGAGGTGTCAGTTGATGTCTCGTTGAGAGCGGCTCGCAGCACTGCCGCTTGCTGTTGTTTCTCGGCACACGCCGCCTTTATATGAATTGGTTGTGGTACGATAAAATGAGCACACATGAAATGGTTATGTGGGTGATTAGCAGGAGAGACCAAGTGGATAAGTTGAGAGATTCTGTCCCCGTTGTAGTACATGCCCGAGCCCCAATTTGAGGCACAGAACTCAACGAATTTGCAGACAAGCACGAGCATATATATGTGCCAACACACACAGACCTCTTTGGTGGTCAAGAGCACCACCGCCACTGAGAGCTTGACGGCATGGTGAGGCATGGCGTCCTCGAGCCGCAACGAATAGAGCCGTTGCAAATCCACTTCACCGCCACCTTGCACCTGTTGTGATATAAGCACGAAAGGGGGATATTGCATGATAAAAGTGTATGCAGTAAGGTGTTTCCCCGAAATCGCTCTACATTAATATATCTAAAGGACCAGTGTTGGAACATGAGCCCTTTATCCTCTTGAATTTTGCCATCGCCACTCTCAACTCATCCTTCATTACCTTACCCTCCTTCTCCTCAACATCCTCATCTCCTCACCTTGAAGCGCGCATGGACCCCACACTCTTGCGCGACAGCGTTGGCTTCTGAGGCGCCGTGCACGGCTCTCAACAGCTGCTCTTCGAAGGCCGCTCGCGTCGCTGGCAAGCGAAGTTTACTGACCTGGGAGTGGATGAAACATCAGACGCTTAATCGTTCAAAGAAAAAATAAATAAATTCAAGAGCACTCGAATCGTCCGAGTACTTCGTTAATCTTGTGTTCTTCGTACATAGACATACACATGCAACTCACCACAAAGCGCGCCAGGCGTTCTTGGTATTCTCGCTCTCCGTGCGACCGTTGCAGTACTACTTCGTGCACGCAAGTGTCGAACGAGACCTAACATATAATGTGGCAGAGAGAAACAAAGCTGAGAGCACTTTGGCTAGACTAGACGGCTCAAACAAATGCAACTTCCATCAAATTCCTTCCTCTTTTCTCTTCTCTCTAGACAATTCAAGTTTTCTTTTTAAAACACACACAAGATTAATCAACAATATTCTTTAACTTTTTATCTTCCAGACTCTGACCTCATGCTCTGACGTGGCTGCATTCGGATCCACCGCCAGAAGAGCGTAAGCGCAGTGGCCTAATGACAAACGGTCGTGGTGGTGCAGAGGTACGCTCCCGTCGGGACCCGCGTGCAAGCGGTTCTGCCACTGTAAGCGCCGCCCATTCACGTAGACAATGGCGTCAGCGGACGCAGCGCACACGTAAAACAGCACCGGGCGTTGTTCGTCTCCGTTTTCATTTCCGTCTATCTGGGGCACAGGTGCTGTTGATGAACTGGTCAAACTCTTCTTTTTGGCGTCATTGTTCTTACTAGCTGCTCCTATTGCTGAGGAGGCAGTAGGAGCCCACACGACGCATGTTTCCGCCGCTATGCCTACGCCATCCACCTCTAGGTCTTGAGGCGGGTGGCCTACGCTGCCCGGGCGACCGATACGCAACTTCCGACCACCCGTGTTGTCGACCTATAGTAGTGCAGGTACAGTAGTAGTACAGGTTGAATTTCATGTGCTGCAAATGTGCTTCATTTGTATGGCTGCTTCATGCGTTGAAATAAAGATAAAGATTCCAACATTTTTGGTCACCCTGGACTTGCGTCAATAAACGAAAGAAGCAGGTTGTGACTATGCCCAAAAAGCACAGGATAAGGTAAACTATGAGCCAGGCAAAATAGGGGCACGATTGTAATCTCACCGTAATGCGCACGGTGCGGCTGATGCTGGCATCTCGGCTTAGCACCGTTAAATAAGGATCGTTATCTCCACTGGCAACCGAAGACTGATGCAGCACCGACACACGCCGCCGCTGCGACCTCTGCTGTGCTAGAGCTGCGAGTGCTGCTGGAGAAGTTGCACTGCTGTTGCCATTGTCGTTATTACCACCTGTTGCCGTAGCGCATATGATGATGACGATGATGATATGGGACTACATATGAGATTACCATTTAACCTATGATGAACTTCATAAGATTTTTAGCTGAAATGAATAAGACGGTCCTCCTGTAGCAGGTATGATGTACTAGGCCGCCACTTTACATAAACTACGTTTACAACCACTACCTTGACGCCTGGCAGCTGCAGCTTCAGCCTCAGCTAGCGCCGCCGCACGCGCTGCCACTCGCGCTTCCTCTGCCATCTTGACTGCCTCTGCCTGTTGCTGTTTTGACGCTTTCTCCACTTCCATTAGTCTTTCTTTGGCCTCGGCTGCCGCAGCTAGTGCCTCTGCTTGAGCTGCTTTTGCGGCAAGCTCTCGCTCATTGAGCAAAGCGTTCATGTTGGCTTCACGCTCAGCCCATTCCTTTTCTCGAGATGCTACTGAGTCCGCGATCCGCTTTGCAACTTCTTCTTCCTATGAGAGTGTGAAGTGAGAGAAGAAGGAAGAGATTGCAAGATAAGTATGGCAAGGTGAGTGAAAAGGAATGAGATCGTTTTTGCGCACAGATCAAAGCCAAGATCATGATGGTGTGTGTTCACTGGTAGGGATTTCATAGGATGTACATTCGCAAGTTTCAGTATTTAGAATTACCTTTTGCTGAATGAGCATAGCCGTCTCTTTCGAAGTACGATAATCTTCTTCTTGCTTCGATGCAGTGCTTTTGCCATTTTTTTCTTTCTCTGGTGGCGCTTTGACTGTGCGCTGAGACGCCTGAACATTTAATGACAAAAACAGTACAAGAAAGATACGATAGGGATTCACAAAGCGCAATTACGACTTAAGTTAGTTAATGAGAGCAATAAATCAAACTATTTGATTAATATTCTCTAAATTAATCTTCAGATATCCTTACCTCTTGTTTGAGTTTTTCCACTTCTGCTTTCAGCTCAGCAACTAGCCGTTGCACTGGGTCTTCATTGACAATGGCCTTGGTGCGCAGAAGCTTCGCCTGCGCTGCGAACCTCAAAGTGCTCAAGGTCTCTTGGTAATTAGCGGCCGCAGGCGACAGCGCAGCCAACATGACCGTCTTGGAATTGCCACACAGCGAATCGCGCAAAATCCAAGTCAGCACCGAGTCCCGAAACGGGATGAAGTCTTCGCTTTTCTCCACCGATTTAGGCGGCGCCCCCGTTTTCACGCCGTATTTCGAGGGCCCTTTCGCTGCGGCTTTCTTTTGTGCTTTGGCTGCCGCGGCTTCTTTCTTGGCGGCTTCGGCGGCTTTGGTCTTAGCTTCTTCTGCTCGTTGTTCGGGCGTCTTGGCCGCTTCTTCCTTGTCTCTTTTCGCAGCCGCTTTGGCCAGACCCGCAATGCAGGCCCCCAAGCAACTCAAGGATTTGTTGATGTTGATGCCTTCTACCAGGCCTTGGCCCTCGGTCTTGGCGGTTTGGGTCTTCTCGCTGCCTGCCAAGTCAATCAGCGTGATCTTCGAGGTGGCCTTAGTGCCGCCCAATTGTTGCAACTCGAGCGTAAACACGCAGTGAGACCTTTGGTTTAGCAAGTATAATTCAAGAATAAATGAAGAGATACGCACACGGAAGTCAATCATAAGAGATGCAAGGAAAAGAGAACTTTTCCATCCCAAAACAGTCTTACAAAGAGCGGGTAGCAATAGCCAAATGGTGAATGCAATAGCCAAATGGTGAATACAATCCCCCTTGTTTCACGAATGCCCACCTGGAGCTCGATGCATTCATGGCCGTGCTTCCGGTAGTACGATTGGCCAATCCTTCTTCCAGAAGCTTGTTGCAGTCTTCAAAGGTGGCTACTGCGAAATGCTTCAAATTATCCACTACCACTCCCTTATCAGGGTCTTCGCGAATCTTCGGTAGCACCGCCGTGGCTTGGCGAGCTGCTTCTTCCGGGTCTAACAAAGCGCTCAACTCTGCAATCGCCGATTCTCGCTTCGCCATTTCGGCGACTTCTTTCGGTGATTCTTTCTTCAACTTCTTGAGTTTGGCTTCCATTTTGATGCGTTCTTTGGGCTTCAATGGCACGAACTCGATTTCTTTCGGTGGAGGGCACAGTAAATCAGTAATGGTTTCATTGTAAACTTCCAAGTAGGATGCGTCGACTTTAAACTGAGCAGTGCCAGCTTTCGCGCCTTGACTGGCGATGAAGTAAAATAGTGCGTCGCAGACGCGTGGGATAACGCCTTTGTCCTCGCCGTATCTAAGAGGAGGCAGGGTGGAACAAGGCGTGCGAATGCAGATAAGATAAAGTACTTTTCGCGCACAGGCGAGGGTTGTTGCCAAGATTGTTGCAAGGATTGTTGCAAGGATTGTTGTGGGAAATCATACGTACATGCCTACATAATCTTACCCCATGATAGAATAAGTCTTGCCACTCCCGGTTTGGCCGTACGCAAAGAGGCAAGCGTGGTAGCCAGACCAGGCCTTGGCTAAGATATCGAGCCCCACCGCCTCAAACACCTGCTTTTGGTCCACAAATGTCCCTGTAGACCCGCCTGGATCAAACGAGTCGAAGCAGTAGTCGAACCGGAACGCCGAGGGCTCCGCATTTGGGTCTTTGGCACCCGGGTCAGAAATCCACACTTGGTGGTTGTCGGGGTCAGAAGCGTGAATTTGAATGCAGTTCGTGGTGTTGAGTTCCTTTTCGCGCTTGTTGAACGGTCGCACGCGCGTGACCACTACGATGTTGTTACCCTCGCCGGTGCTGGGCGCATTGATCTTTTCTTGGGTGCGCGCCCACAACCTTTCACCGTCTGCTGCGTCCATGCCAACGGTATTGCCACTGCTACTGCCAGCCTTTGCTCCTTTCGCCAGTCCTTTTTTTGGCTGCGCTTTCTTCTCAACCAGTGCGTCTGCTTTGCCCTTCGCAGGCAATGCAGCCTTGCTCGGGCTCTCATTCAAATCCAACTCTTCGCCGTCATCCGAGTCTAGCATGCCGTCAAGAAGGTCCATATCGTCCGCCATGACTATTCACTTTATTTGTTCTCGATAGTTATGTTCAAGAATGAGCGGATCGTTGTGGTAAAACTACTTATTACAATCCTATGTTGTCTTCGACGCAAAAACTCTTCATGTGAGAGTAAGGCGTACAGACCAAAAATGAGCTTCGTATCACTCTAAAAAATATAAGACTGAACTACAGAAGAGTCGATCCAAGATGAATCCGTTATCTCGCGCTTGGTTTATGCAAAGCCTCTTTAGATTGCACTCAGGCACTCAGGCACAAGGCTGCAAGTGGATTAGAAGACGAGAAACAAAAAGAGTCGGTCACAGGTGGGTTGGGAATGTTGGGAACAAAACGCCAAGATCGGATCCTGTGCTGTACAGTACGTAACAGCAGTAACCGTAGCGTACTTACTACTCGAGCGAGCCCCAGCTAGAGACAGCTAGAGTACTGTAGCACTGTAGTCTTCATTGAACAATGAAGGAAGTCTCGGCGTGCTTTTCAGCGTCTGAGCTCTAGCTTCATCTACGTGTTCGATAGAGACTGGCAGACTCACCATATTAAAGCAGCAGTATTTTAACATTGTAGTAGTAGCTAGGTTCAAGTGCTCGCACTCGGCATGTGAATCGTTTGAATGTTAGGGTCGCAAACATTATTGAGCGCGGTTGCCTTTTCTATCGGAGACTATTGAGCTTTCATGGCCAAAAGAGCTTCTTCAAGAAGATGTAACACAGGTTCGTCTTGATTGCATGCATTGGCATTTCCTTTTTAGCTTGGTACGCAGAAGTGATTGCCTGATTGTGTCCGTTCCGACAGTCATTGCAGCCGTGTCGAACCTGTCGACTGCTTACAACCTCGCAAATATTAGTTTGGCGTTAGTGCTATTGAATGCAAACGGCTTTCATGCCTCCCCGGTTCAGAAGTCAGCGCTATCGTCTTCTGTATTCGGTGGGGCCATAATGGGGCAGCTGAGCTTTGGCTACATCGGTGACTGTTTAGGGCGCGGCCCTGCGATACGGCTTACAATGGCGCTAGCAATCTTGGGATCCTTATCCTCAGCATTCGTGTCGTCGCTGGACGATGACCCGAGCTGGTTGTTCACTCAGCTTAGCTTTTGCCGTGTCATAATGGGTGTTGGCGTGGGGGGCATTTATCCCCTCTCTGCGACGGTAGCTGCTGAATCTTCAAGAAGTGCGAAGTCGCGTGGGCGTAATACTAGCCTGGTTTTCTCAGCGCAAGGCATTGGTCAGTGTTTAGTGCCACTGGTTACTTTCGTCTCGTGGCATGTTATCGCTTTTAGCAACGGCACAGGAACGAGGGGAAATATAGCGTGGCGCTTCGTTCTTGGGTTTGGTGCTATTCCAGGGCTCATCTTAGCGCCGTTTAAAGCGAGTGAAACCAAAGCTACAAATAAGAATCGAAGCAATGAGAAGTTGGCCAACGAATCTTCCGATTCTCTTTGCAGTATAATTTGGGAAACACGAAGTGTGGTTGTGCCACAATTGATTGGTACGGCTGGAACATGGTTTCTCTTTGACATATCCTTCTATGCAAATGCTCTATTTGCGCCAGCGGTGCTTGCAGCACTGTTCAGTTCCCCAGCAGCAACTTTGAATGGCGAGAGCATACTGGATTCTACACCATCGCCTACTCCATTCGATATCAATTTGCCTCACAGTGCTGGTGTTGACAGTAGCATTATGAATACTTTGGTGCTCTTCGCTATTGGACTTCCCGGTAAATCTACGAATGATCATTAAATTGTGTAATTTGAATGTCTGATCTTTGCATCTCTTCAATGGATTCAGGTTACTTCGTGTCCATACTTTTCATGGATATTTTGGGCCGCAAAAACATTCAGCTCATGGGCTTCGCAATGCTTACAATTTTGTACACTGTACTTGCCTTGCAATGGGGCAGTCTATCTCCCGATGAGCTGTTTTTCGTGTATGCGGCCACTTTCTTCTTTTCTAATTTTGGTCCAAATGCAACCACGTTTATTCTTCCTTCCGAAACGGTGAGCTTTCTCTGCAATTTCCTTCTCTTGGTCCTTCTTGACAAAGGCAAGCACCTCATTTACGATTGCATCGACCTTTCTTTATCTAGTTCGCACCAGAAATTCGAAGCAGTATGAACGGGCTTTGTGCTGCGCTGGGGAAGTTTGGTGCCCTTCTTGGTGCCAGCTTATTTCCAATGCTTGTCAGCTCGCAAGGCTACCCCGCAGTGTTTGCCGTGTGCGCAGTCGTTTCTTTTCTTGGTTACCTGGTGACTCTTTTTTTCGTTATCGACGCGCGTGAACCAGCAGACCAATGCCATATTGACTTTCAAAAACAGACACCTAACGCGATCGCCCATTATGAAAAGCACGGCGACTACCGCCATCGCCTCGGCCCTACTTTTCCGTAGCCATAAAGCTGTTCGGAATTGCCAGTTGCAAGTGAAGCACCGAGCGCCGTAATGAGCCAGTTGTTAGGAACTTCCAGCTTAAGTTTAGAAGGACGCGGCTCGAGGTCCATGAAACCAACTCAATTACCGTGGTGTTTTTGAATGTGTAATGTAATCCATTTGCATTTGACTCCGCGAAAACAAACTTGTGAAATACAGCGTACAGCGAGGTCCGCCTACTAGACGGGTACTGCAGCGCCACAGATAATAAAGAAGAATCGTTCCTTGGTTCTGTTGTCCCGCCCTGTCGAAGGGATGATGCACAACACAACGCCATTCAAAGTACCAAAACCCAAGAGGGTAAAGATGGCGAGAGAGCGCGCCGTGCGCGGTCCATTTGACCGCCCTGTTCTGCTCTGTGCTAAGAGTTTTATTACAGTAGACTTCTACGAAAATATGCTTATCTATGGCTAGTAGGCGCCTGTTAACTACCGAAGTTACTTAGTTCTTATTATGGCGCACAGCTAATAAGGCCCCTGGCGTCCTATTTATAAAAAAATATCTGTTTGCATTTCCATTGTAAGCTCGTGGGTCCAATGTATGTGCTTTGCCTTTTTCATCGAAGGTTCCCACATCAGCTGCCCAGAGCGCACCTCATTGCTCCAATAATTCTACGAAGTGCGAATTTATTCCGGGGCTTGAAGACAGAGACAAGAGCGAAGCGCTGACACTACTGATCACCCAACGCGCGAGTCCCTTGCTGATGATCCCGAGCCTGCTTTGGTACCTTTGTACTTTTGTGTGTCCCGTGCGCCCTGTTGTTGAGAAGGCAAGTAATACTTAGCTCATTTTTCAGAATATGGTGGTATTGCATGAATCTATTGTATCACTTAGACTTGTGCTGAGTAGTGACAGCATTAACCATTGCTTAATATCACAACTACTTACAGCTTTTCGCTTTCGATTCCATTCGCTCCACGAACGCCGGTATTCACGACCCTCTTTCGAGTCCGAATTGTAAAGGTATAATCCTCGAGCAAAGAAGTATACTAATGCCAACCCTACTGCTCCAAATACTAGGGACGGCACGCTTGGGATTGTGTCGGAATCAGCAGCGACAGGCTTGATTAAGCATGACGCGAGTCCAAAAGCTAGGATTATGCCTAGGATGCTTTGCATAGCGATGATCCACAATAAAACTAATTCAATTAGATTACCCACTGCTCAAACTTCTAAGTTGAATCCTCTGAATACACTTACGGCGCCCTCTTGCATCAAGGCTCGAAGCACCAAGCTAGTGACAGTGATAGTGACCACCTGACCACCTGACCACACACGCCAACAAAGTAAAATTTGCAGGAAAACGAAAAAGTAAATTCTCTGACTCAAATATGCATTCAATCATACCACGTTTTGCATGGGCATGGGCATGGGCAATGAGCATTGGGCATGGCCGAATATTATGACAGGATTTATGGCAGTGCGACCTGCCACGAGGCGAGCCTCTATCCCAACCATTCCCAATACTCAAGATCCAGAATAGGAAACCAAATTGGGTGCTACCTAATGAAGGAGTTCTCTAGCCCATAACTCATAACTCGTGACTTATATTACTTAGAACTTACATCCCGACGCCCCCTCCCCCCTCCAAACTCTCCTAACTCCTAAACCCCACCTGAATCCTAGATTACTTTACGCAGATCCCGGGCCGAATATTTGTATCTCGCAAAGTTTATTTCAATTGGAATTATTCGCTCGAATAGTAACCCAGTTTAGGATGGCGCACGAAAAAAGTTTTTGCCGTGCCCAGGAGCCCAGGAGTGCCCAGAGTCAAAGCAAAAACAAGACCGGTACCGATCCTTAAAAGCAGACAAAAACTTGGAGCTGCAAATCAAGCGATTACTAGTCTTCTGCTAAACTAGCGAGAGCAGCTCCAGGATTCACCATGCCATCAGCTTTAAGTTTTTCCATGATCGAGTTGAGTTTTTCTTCCTTGCGCTTCTCCGCATTGAGGGTAAGTGAGGTAAGGGAACTCGCTAACTTCGTCTTTGTGGCCCGCATTTTGTCATACCTACACATACGAAGAGACAGGGACGAAAAATGAGCATTTGGACATCACTACAACATCGATACTGTAGAAGGATAGGTGTTTGTGCAACTCGCGTTAACTGGAAATTCACGCACCGTGCTTTGCATTTGAGGTATTCAGCTTCAGCTGCCTTAAAGTCCCGCTCCAAGTAATACAAGTCTTTATCAGTTTCGCCTAATGCAGTCATCACTTCTCCAATTTCTTTGTTTTGCTGTTGCGACAAGGCCGCCATTTCCACGCGGATCATGTCGAGAGCGCGCTTTTCCTTGGCCAAGCCTGCCTGGCGCTGGGCCATCACTGACAAAATCGCTTTCTCCGTAGAGGCAGTCGCTTTTCGAGTCGAATCTAAAATTTGCGCCGAATCGACTTCTGCCTCGGCTGCTTTGCCGTTCTCGCCATTAGCTGTTGCATCTGCTGTGGTGGGTGTGGAATCGGCTGTCGACAGTGGTGCTACCTCCGAAGGGTGCTGGGTCGCACTTTTCTCTCCGGTAGCAGGCACTGCATCAGACGGAGAATTTGACGATTCAGCTTGTTTGGCTGCCATAGCAACGGCTTCGTCCACAAGAGACACGAGGAGTGCCCTCTTGTCGCCATCTGGCAGGCTCAAGACCATTCGTCGATAGAGGCCAAGAAATTTAGTACCGCCATTATCAGCGCGCTGAAATAGGTCTAGCCCTTGCGTGTGGAAGTCAGTTGCAGAACATGCACCCTTGATAAGCTTGCCGCAGAGACCTCTCAAGACCTTATTGTTCTCCTCGCCCAGGCAGCGTAATAACGCAGCTTGCAAATCAGCTGTAGACTCTGGGGGCTCCTCCTTGTCTTCTGCAGCGGGACCAGCCGGCACTGTGCTAGCGACGCTAGACCACATCAAGAAGACGTACTGAATGTGATTCGCAAGATAGCGCTCTATATCACTCGTAGCTACGAGTAGCCGCAGTGCACGATATCGACGTCGTCTTGAATTATACCACTAGCTAGCTACGTAGCACGAGCTTCGTCATTTGGATGAAAAGATGCTTTTTTTCTCTACCTGTTAGTCTTCTAATTCCGGCCCTTCGGGGCCTGTCTCAAAAGATGAAAACGCAGAAAAAGAAAGAACAACACCCAAAAAGCAGACGACGAGACGACGAACTGTTGACTTCTCAAAATTTCACGTCTCAAATCAACTCAAATGTCTCGTTACTCATTTTATACTCTTACGTCTTACCAAGTACCAAGTACCCTTGCTCTTGCACTCAATACCCAATACTCTAAACCCTTCCACCCATTAAAAATCCAAGAGTTACTCTGTATTGCTGTGTATTTCGACCTGCTAACCTTCCGACACCTGCCCTTCGGAGCTTGCTATGTGGGCGACGTTTATTGAAGAAGTTAGCTCCGAATGCCCCGTTTGATCCACCTATCAAAGCAAAAGAAATTCGAGAGAGCGCGCCCATCTGGAATGCCCTTAGCCATGATTCCTTAAAATCGTGATATTTCCTTCAAGTATACAGTTTTTTATTTGGATAGCCTTTGCTGCTCGTAAACCACCTTGTAGAATGCTGGCCCCAAATTTATTTCATGAACAGTTTCCACTTTAGAGAGAGAGGGGTGGTTCAAACTTCCTCGCCTCTACGAACTTCCTATTAACGATTTTGGCTTGCGCGCAACGCACGCGCGTAAACTTCTGCCCGCAGCACTGGCTTCTGTGTCATTTGGGTTTGTATTAGTTCGAGTCCGAGTAAAATAAGCGAGGGATGATGAGATTTGTTAAATTTTTGGGTGGACAGCTCCATTCCCTATGGCGCAGACATTTCTGATTTACATGAGATGGAACCATTGGATGTACCCATGAATAAAATTGAGCACCCGGAGATTCAACAACGCTTCGTGTGTTAAAGTTAATTTCAGTAGCTCTAGAGTGTAACTCCTGAAGTGATGTTTTTTTAAAGCGGCGGCAGAATTCCCATGAAATAAGCCACGCGCTATCTTCGGGCCACACGCGAGCTCTCTGCGAATTCATTCAAAGAAATACTTCCAGATCGGTCCTTGAATGTGCCAAAGGAGAATTGTGAAAAAAAGCGTTAAGTCTGAATCTTCAAGACGCGCAACTGATTGATTTTAAGTAATTCCACTTACCTGATCAAGGACTTCCCATATTGATTGGGCGTTCAAATGAGGTTGGCTTCCTTTGACATTTTCGGCATTGAGACGGTCCACAACAGTCTCCACTTCTTGAAACGATATTTCACCGCTCCCGTCATTATCCAGTAGAGAAAACATAGCCTGGTGTATATCCATCATACAAAACTGTGAGCATTTTGCGTTTACATAATGTATGCGTCGGTTGTTACGTATTCTGCTCAAGGATTTCACCTCTATTGAAACTGGATCGCTGTAGATTGCTGCCAGAGCTCCAGCAGCCCCTGACTGGTTCACGGTTGAGTCAAGTCCCAACCGAAGGGTTCTTTGATATTCATTGGCAATTAAACGAGCCTACACGCGCGAGGCAGTACAACACAATGGAAATGAGTCAAGTGTATATGCCAGCGTAATGTGCAGCTCTTACTAAGGTAAAGTTCTAAAGACCTGGTGTCGATAATTTACAAGAGTTCCGGACTTCGAAGCGCGTGTCTTTTGATCGACTTCGCCTCCAAGTAAAGGGAGCAAAGCCAGCCATATTTCAGGCCGCATACCAATAACGTTAACGAGCACTTCGGACCACACGTCTGCGCTCAATTGCCCAATGGGCTGGTTGCGCTCGAGCAGCTCTCGCTCCGTCCAGGCTGCAAGAAGGGAGTTTTCATGCCTCCAATATACCTGTACATGCGTAAACATTATTCAGGAATATTGGATATATTTTATCTTGAGTGAAGCGAACAAACCGTGGTGACGCTATCTGTAAGTTTTTGCTTCATTTCACCCGCTGCTGAATCCATAGAATCTTCGTCATCGTCGTTACCTTCCCATGACATGATAACCGGCTCCGAATCGACACCTGAAGAAAGTTCTAAACCAGCTGCTCCATTCACTCCTTTACCGTTCGGATACTGGCTTGCAGAAAACACTGTCCAGAGTTCAAATTTAGGTCCCCGATCTATCACTGGGCTACCCTCGTTGTCAAGCGAGAAAGGAAATGGCAGTATTTCTTTGGCAACTCCATTGGGGCAAACTTGGTGGGACCTCACAAGCCTTCTCAAACCATGCCGCTTTAGGAAGGCAGAAACTAGCCCGCCGCCAAAGAGACATCCAGCGCCTCCTCGTTCGTAATGTGGAACTTCCACGCCGCGATCGGTGACGTCACCAGGATCTGACCATAATAAATCTTGCACAATCAAGGTCGTTGCTTCTTCAGCACTCGCGTCCGGCCCTGATTTATGCGCAGCACCTGTGATTGGCAATCCATTTTCGTCTAGGCGCGTGACTGGTGCGCTTTTTCGCGCGAATGCAACGGTGCGGAATTTTCCGCGAACGCGTTTTACTTCGTTTAATTCTTTGAGGCCCCACATCACACGCTCGCCGCCATGGGAAAATTGTTGGTGCCAGTCAGCCACACGTGGGAGCCCGCCGTGTAAAATTAGAGAACCGTTGAAGGTAGCGGCGAGAGGAAGTACTGAAAAGACGTCGCCAGCAGTTGTCATAACTTCATCAACTCGGTCTTGGCCGTATTTACGGGCAACTTCAGCTGCGAAGTCGTACGCAAAAGAAAGACCCTGATCTTCGTGGTTCCCTCGATTCAAATGCACACAGGATGGAAGAGCAACCTTAAGAGCAAGGACAGTGGCGAGTACCTGTAAAAAAATGTTTGAAAATCGCAAGTACAGACGAAGTAATCCATTTTAGCGGCATCAACAAGCCGTAAAGTCTGATTAGACTTGGTATCGAACAAGATACAAACATTTTCTCAGACGACTACTTACTTCGACAGATTGAAACCCGCGGTCAACAAAATCGCCGTTGAAAACAATGCAGTTGTCTAGGCCTAGCTTTTCGGTTTTTTCAAGGGCGCTTGATAAGTCGCTTAAGCTGCCGTGTAGGTCCCCAATAACAGTCCAGCGGCCGTCTGGACCACTCTGAAGGGTCGCCACAGTTGGCTCTTCTTCGAGTTGATCAGCCGCCAGTGTGAATAGGGTACAGAGTTCGTCAGCATCTAGCTTGCCCCCCGATTGAAAGAATCGAAGTAGGTCGTAAGCCCACGCAGCTGTGACTACTTCGCCATCACCAATTGGCGCTGGCGCCATGGCGAGGGAATCGCTTTCACCCCCGAACTCTAAGACCACATCACTACCCAGAGAATTTCCAAGAAATGCCTTTGAAGAATTTGCGCCAGATAGCGAGGGAGTGTCTCGCTCTTTGGACATCGACCTTAGCCGAGAGAGAAATGAAGCCAAGTGAGCACGTTCAACTTCATTTCGCAGTTCCAGGGCGTTAAATAGGACCCAATGAGATGGCTGCTCTCCTGGTGAGATAACTTTTGTTGAATAGTAGCGCCCAGCCCTTAATGCGGATTTTAGCATCCTTCCTCGCCCGGTCAGAAATGTCATCATGTAATCATCATATCATCATGTCATCATGCCATAATGTCATCATGTCACCGTCGACCTTCCCATCCGAAGTACTTTACAGTACAGTACTTACAGACTGTACTACTGTATCTTCTTCTTCTTTTCCGGCTTGATGAGCTGATGATGGGCTGATGACGCGTGATGTTCGGCTTATTTCAACAAAATCGAAGGGTAATTCCTCAACTTTTTGTTCTCATCATCGAATAATGATTTGACTGCCGGTACTTGCCTCTGTCCGATGAAACCCCGCCAAGAATTCCATTCTTATTAGCCCCTCCCAGAGGACTATGTGTATAGGTCAAAGTACTTCGTACATAACATCGAAGGGACATTGCTACTGTAGCATCTAGTAGTCTATTCGATTGGATTAAATAGTGCTCCGTAATTTCAAAGAAACATCAACAAATAGCAAGAAGCCTCGCATTGATGAATCCTCCAGAACAAGTCTGACTGGGCTGATGTCCTTTTGCATATAACGCAATATATATCTTTGCTCTCATGAACCCTGTAGGATAAAGTCTCGGAAGGAGACATAGGCTTCGAGTACATGCACGATCTCCATTTCGACCTATCCTTTGCTATGGCACGATTGGATTAGATTAGATCATACTCCCCAGTTGCATGGAAACAACAACAAATAGCATAAAGCTGCGTTTTGATGAATTCTCCAGAACAAGTTTGACACGCCATTCCATGAAGTTGACCAGCTGCTTCTCCTAAATCCGCCCCTTCGCGGATGGTGTCAAAGCCGGACTCGAAGTACTTTTCTTCTTCAATTTCTTTTCGGGGCGTCTAAGAAGAAAATGGATTTTTTACACCGAAGTAGCGACCAGCGTAGCTGCTCGAACTTGAAATAAGGTACCAATCCAGCGGGTAGAAGCCAAAATTTTCAGGAGGATAGTAAGTCCTCTTATGTTTTGACCAGTGAGCCGGGAGGCCGAGCGACTCATATGGTCGTAGAGCTTTATCTTCATCATAAAATGAACGTTTCGCTAGCTACAAATCTAAAAACACTACAGCTAAATTATTCTTTCGACGACCATAAAGTATGATTAAATTTTGCTTTGCCCGAGTTTTTTTGTCAAGGATGAAGTGCCAATTAGCAATTAGGCTTGGCATGTTACGAGTGCTTTCGCCTCTTTCCTACATGACCGATAACGGGTGTCTTTAAATCAGATTGGATTGGATTATACTCTTCCCCAATTCCAAAGAAACATCAACAATTAGCAAAAAGCTGCATATTAATGAAAGCTTCAGAACAAGTCTGACTGGGCTGAGCGTCCTTTTGCAGAATCAATTCTTCGAAGAAGAAATGGGCTTCGAGTAAGTGCGCGATCTTCACTCCGACCTATCCTCTGCTATGGCGCGCCATTCATTGAAGTTGACCGGAAGCCCTTTGAATTTTAGCACCTTCTTTGGTGTCCGACCCCATGTCATCTCAGGGCACCCATTCGGCCGAGATTGTGCTATCCAGCCAGTAAAAATAAGCGACTGACGCGGCGCCCGAGTCACATCTGTAGGACTTATATACATACGACGAACTTAAAGGAACGCCGAAGTTTCAATTGCGCATGGAGGCCCATTTGTGCTTATAATTTCTCTTTCGTGACTTGACGGGCCCTCTGGCACGACGGCTCGACTGTTTCCCATTTGACAGGTCCTTGAGTGATTTAACTTGCAAAATAGTTTTCGCTACTTCGTACCAGTAGATCCAAAACACTTTTCCTTTCAAAAAATTTGGTCCTTCTGTGATGTCTACGCTGGAGGTCTCGAGCTTTGCTGTTAATGTCGTCGATTTGGTGCTCAACTCACTTGGGTGAATGAACGGGAAAAAGTTTCTAGGCGTCTCGTCAACGAAGATGTGCCTTCCGACTCAGGCACTCAGTCCCGCCGATTGGCAGGAGTGATAATACTATAGTACGTCAAGAACGCTGAGCTACCACTGAAAGTTTACTTTCGTATCGCCCGTGGTTTCATTGATGAACCATAGCCCTGCCAGGG
>Ga0307979_1000532_pt1 | contig 26104 bp, 23 predicted proteins | sample OrgLakmetage1058_FD_201833 | JGI IMG/M metagenome (GOLD analysis project Ga0307979, IMG submission 201833) | Saline water microbial communities from Organic Lake, Antarctica - #1058 | ecosystem: Environmental > Aquatic > Non-marine Saline and Alkaline > Saline | place: Antarctica: Organic Lake...
ATGTCGTGCTTTTTCCCCGGTTTCTCGTCCACTTCGGTGCACCTGGGAAACAATCCCTGAAAAGTCCATGTTTCGTTTCTTCCTATTTTCCGTGTTTCAACTTCTTCCCTAACAGTAACAACCAGGACCAGGAGGCGATGACACGATGACACCAGTTATGGCACCAAGCACGTAGGCCCCGACACATAGCTCGGCCAGTATTACTCCATTGATAAAAGACAATACATGGCCAGTTAATTTCTGTAATCTTTTTAGACCCATTCACAAGTGACAGCCTCTACTAGTTGAGTATGTCTAGTTCAGACGAAGATGACGATTTACTTAAACCAGTAAAGATTGGTGGCATAGACCTAAAGTTGGACGAGGATGAGGTAATGACACCGCCGGGTGACATTGACAGCGTTGAATTTGAAGCGGAATCGCCTACCAAAGTAGTTTCGCGCAAGAATCGCACAGCGCCAGACTCTGGAAATTCGTGCCGTTTCTCGCAGGATTCCGATTCCTCGTCGCCAGCTCCAGGTATGCACCGCGCCATCAGGCCGCTGCGTTTACTGAGTTAGCTTTCTATTTGCAGCCTTCTCTATTTCGTTATTCATGCTAATTTTATGACTGCCTGTAATCTACTTTGCATCCTCACTTGCTCAGGTCGGAAGCGCGCTACGATTGATGAAGAAAAATCGCTGCCAGCGAAGAAGAAGAAAAAGTCGAGCGCTCGCCGTAAAGATGAAAGCGGCGATGACGATAGCGAGAACGAGAGCGCGGGGTCTCAGGGCCACAGCCAGGGAAGCAGCAAATCGTCGCAAAAGAAGTCGTCGCATCAAGGAGGAGGCGCTACGAAAGCTGCTGCTGCTGCTGCAGTCTCTAATAAGCCACCCAAGGCGAAGAAGCTCGGGCAAGTGCGCACACCGGGGCCTTCCACCGAAAGCTTAGCGCAGTATGAAGAGGACGCAGGCCATGCGGAATCGGTGGACTTCGTTTGGCTTCAGCTCAAGGTAGCTTACACATGAAGTAGCATGTCAAGTTTTTGTGTTGTTTTACATCGTATCTTTTAGGCCTTCCTTAGCACTCAAATGGGTGCAGTCCACAATTTATTGGGAAGTTCTGGCAGTAATTGAATGGCTCGACTCGACCTCTCCCTCGACCCTTTTCACATGCCTTTCTTGTCATGACCTCTCCACCTCGTCGTTCTGTGCATGTGTGCTGCGAAGTTCGCGTTGCGGGAGGCTCACCTCAAGGACGAGCACAAGACCACTTGGTGGCCCGCGCGGCGGATCAGCGCCAAGAACGAGGAGTACTGGCTGGATGACCTTGATTTAGTCATCGAGGAGCTGGACAACGATGGCGGCGTGTCCCTGTACATGCTCTTTGATGAGCAGAACAGCTTAGTGGCGGTAATTCTCAGGCTAGGAAGAAGCGAGAGGAGGAAGGGAGACAGAGACTATGTCTTCTAAATGTGTGCAAGGGCGCGCTTGGATTGATTTGATTTGCATGATGAAGAATAGCAGCACCAGGAACTGTGGAGGCGAACTTAAGCTAGACATTCAATGCTTTCTCGCTACTTCCTTTATATTCCTCTCTCCTCTCATTTTCTACTTCTGTTGACAAGCGACCACACACTTCTCAGGTGCGACATGAAAAATCGCGGCCGTTTGATTGGGCGAAAACACGCAAAAAGCACGCCGAAGAGCTGCCGTTTCACAAGCGGCGCTGGTCCGAGGCCTTGATCACCGATCTAGAGACGGCCAAAACGGGCCACACGGTGGTGAAGAAAGACGTGCGAGCGATGCTCAAGCGCGCCAAGCATTGGTTGAAACGCTCGCTCAAGTATGAAGCGAGCCAGAAGAAGCAGGGAGCAGGCAGCGGGAGCGAGCTGTCCTCGTCGTCCGAAGAGGAAGATCTGGAGGAGGTGGCTGCAGCTGCCCGGGCTAGGATTCAACGGCTAAATGAGACCGCCGTGAAAGAGGAAGACCTCGAGCCTGAGGTTCGAAGTAGACTTGAATGAATGACACGTCGTGTAGGCGAAGCGCTCACCCGTTCGCTCATTATCTCCAGATGATACTTGTTGTCGTGCGCTCCACGTCGTTCTGTACATTTTTTTTTCCTCTTCTTCCTCTTTTATCTTCCCCCCTTGCGTGTGCATAAACGCCCATACACGCAGGTGCTGCAAGCCGGCGACATGATCGAGTACCACGACCCTCGTATGGTCAAAGACCTTTCCATTCATTCGGCCAGCAGGCGCATCGCGACAGTGCTCGAGGTGCGCCCTCAGCCCAACAAGGACGGAGGAACAGGCGAACGAGACGACGAAGACCTGACCACTTCAGGCTACGCGCCCCTCGTGCTGAGCAACAGCGAAGGGGCTGCCCTAACGCTCGAGTCGGAAATTCTGCGTCTCAAAACCATGGTGCCAGTTGCTTTATCAGAGACGCCGTCTGACACCACAGCAACAGCGGCACCTGTAGCGCCAGCGCCTGTAGCGTCAGCGGCTAAGTCTACTGAATCCCCTGCTGCTCGTACAGAACCCCAACCTCAACTTTCCGCTTCCAATAGTCCTAAGCAGCCTACTCCGCCTCCCGTGGCAGCAGCAGTCAGTGGGAAGCCAACCCCAATTGAGAACCCCTTGGAGCGATGGAAGAAAGAACAAGCTGAAAAAGCGCGAGGAGGAAGGAAGACCAGCGAAGAAGAGCAAGCAAATGTGGTGGTTGTTTCATCATCGGAGGTGGCACCTCCAGCAGACCTTGAGGTCGGTCCAGAGGCAGCACCTAACAACCCACCACCACCAGGTACTGAAGTAGCAGGGGCAGCAGCAGCAGGTACCGCGTTAGCAGCAGTACAAGCTGCCCCGGTGAAATGGCAGCTTGAAGAGGCTAGCGGCGCGGTGTGGCGTCTGCTGCGCACTTACACCTTGAAACCGGGCCGCGGTGACTCTAGCATGGGCTTGGAGTCGGACCAAAAGAAAAACGCAGCGGCAATGGTGGAAGCCGAGAACTACGCCGACAGCCAACGCCAAGCCATTCACGACCGTATTTTTAAGGACAACGACAGCAACGATGGTAACGATAGCGGAAGTGGCAGCGATAGCAGTAGCGATGACGACGATGACAATAACGGTAACATTGGAGGCGCTTAGCAGAAGTGGGCTTCTGCTGGAACGACTTTAGCACCACATGTGGTCCTCATACGACTACCTTTCTAGACACTGCCCTATCCCCCACCTATCCCCATGGACTTCAATGAGATTCCGCAAGGACTAGAACAGTATCCGAATTCGCGGCTTTATGTACAGGTAGTTCCGGGTAATAAGGGCGGGGGAATTTGGCCTTAGCCCTCGCTCTCTTAGCGTTTTTTAGTACTACAGTACAAGAAGGAAATCGATTTCTAACAGGTGGAAGTACCGAATTTGAACCCTTATTCCCTTAACGTGGCAACCTCTTAATACCCGGAACTACCTGTATCCGGATTCGCGGCTTCATGCGCCGCATATATACACATACACCATACGTGGTCCTCACACATCCAATCCACTCGGCAGCCGAAAGGTACCCTCAGTGCACTTAGCTAATTGAGTAGCTATCCCTTCAACTACTCGGCCCGCAAACGAGTGATATCGATATCGATTTCTGTTCTGATGCAGAATACGAATGGGAATGAGGTTCCAACTATGTGATAAACACTTGCTAATGGCTAATGGCTGATGGGATACACTAGGAGGCCCTAGGAGGCAGTTATCCACGTCATGGCAACAGTGGCAAAACATTTTACATCGGATTAATCTCGATGTCGCATACGAAGATAGAGAACCTATGGCTATAGAGGTCGCTTCGAGAGGTCGCTAGAATGCACTGTGCGCCAGGTAACAACGGGGTGTGCGGCCCGTTGAAAGCAGAGTCGTTTCCCAAGCACTTACCGAGACCCTTGATTGAATGAAGACGCAGACGCACACTGCAGTGCAGTGCAAAGACCGTACATTGAGCGCTTCTAATCGCGGCGATCGCGGCTGCAGCTGTCTGCCCGTGAGCTTCGCTGGCGGTCCCCGCTGTCCGAGCGGCGGCGGCGGTCGTCGTAGCGATCGTAGCCGTTGCGGCTGCGGTCACTGTACCTGAGTTTCGACAATGTTAGGTATGATGAAATGTGAGAGTAGGTTGAAGCAAACATTTTTATACACAAGGAGTAATCACGGGGGGAAGGAAAATCGACTTGAGTGCACACACTTACCGATCACGGTCGTCATAACGGTCATCGTAACGATCATATCCTCCGCGGCCGCGATCGCTGTACCTGTTTTGTGTATTGGATACAAGATCGCATAGATGAGTAAAAGAGTGTGGCTATGGAGAATACGAGCGCACACACTTACCGATCGCGATCGTCGTAACGGTCATCGTAGCGGTCGTAGCCACCGCGGCCGCGATCATCATATCGATCGCGGCGGTCATCGTATCGATCGCGGCGGTCATCGTATCGATCGCCACGGTCGTAGCCACCTGCACATGCACTCAAACTGTAAGTAAAGCACAGCATTTTTTTGGATGATACAAAGCTTAACACATTGAGCACGAGAAATTAAAGTATTTAACATTATTAATTTTCCTTCTTTGAAAGAGGCTCTCACCGCGAGGCGCACTGCAACGGAAGCATACGTCGCGGCGGGAAAAGTTGTTGACGCCGCATTCTCGGCAAGGCCAGTCGCCTGGCTTGATTTCTGGGCCGCCTCGGCCGCGGCCCTTGGAGATTTCGCAGTTGATTGTGCAGCCGAGGATTTCAGTGTGGTTCATGTCGCGCACGGCGTCATCCGCATCGCGGGGGTCTTCATATTCTGTTTAAACATCGAGAAATGCAGCAAGAGGGAAAGAGGACGCGTCAAGAGTGTGGTCATCGCTATCATTCGCACCTGGCATTGACCACAAATGAACAATCCATGATTGATCGTCAAGAAAAGAAAACGAACCGATGAAGGCAAAGCCTGGAGGTTGACGAGCGACCCACACCGACACCAGTCGTCCAAAAGGTGCGAACTTGTCCTCCAAATCCTCCTTGGCAATGCTCCGCCCAACTTCAGGACCTCCGACGTAAACCTTGGCCATTTTTACCACCAATTTTGAAGGTCAGTCCTGTGAATCGTAAGTTGGCCGCACACCGAGGCATAGAAGAGACACCGAAGGGCACGAAAACAAGAGATTTGCAAGTGGAAGAGAGACGCAAGGAAAGGATCATAGAGGATGTAAGCAAGCTCGAACATTGCAAGTTCAATTGAATTTCTATCTCGACCAGGGGTTACCCATGGAGATGGTCGCCGAGACGCCTACACTCGATGCCGAGCTCTCAAGCAAAGGTTTCAGAGGGTGCCAAACATGTCAGTCCCGAATGTTCAACTAATTTAGTGAACAAGGATGTGCAGACCAGGAAGCAACGGCACGTGCAGCGCTGGCCCTGGTGACCATGCCGATCATGCTAGTCTTATAAACACTGTGCCCAGAAGAAAGATCGAATGACGAACGCCTTCCTTCCCCAGTGCCCCGCACCTTCACAGCTCAAAAGCTCGTTAAAACAATTCTGTCCAGAACGTCGCGTCGAGTTTGATGTGATGATGTGTACGTCTGCGGACCTGTGCATGCCAAAAATACTATGTTAGAGAATAATGATCTTTACGGTATTTCCTTCCTCTCATCTGAAGCTGCGAAATCTACTTATCCTACAGCAGCACACACAGTATCCTTAGTCCTTAGTAGGAACAATTCACTTCTGAACAAGAACGCGGCATGGCTGCCGTAAATCGCTCGGCAGAGGGCGAATTTCACCGAGGGTTCAGGAATTTGGCGGGACAGAACAATTGTTTTCTGAACTCAGCGCTTCAGGTGAGCAAATCTTCACCTTCTTCAGATTGTTGTCAGAAGTACGTAATTTAGCAACAGTAGTAGTGCTTCATGGTATTTCTGCAAATGCGTGCCTTCCGAATGATTTTATGAATGGACACGCTGGCCTTCTTGACGTTTGTAACAGACGCTATGGCACTTGCCTAAATTTCGAGAGGCGCTGCAGTCTTTCGGCCCCTCAGAACACGGCGCCCACTTTAAGGGGCTTCAATTGCTCCCACCACTGCAGTCCCTCTTTGCGAATTACCAGTACGGCGAAGACAGCGTGCTACCGGTAAGGCATTGACTCTCAAATTTGGCTAGGTTTTTATATTCTTTCCCTGCTGGTTGTTGCACCATTTGATTGAAATTCATGTGCGTTCTGCCTTCTTGGATAGGCTGACGACGTGCGTGCAGTCCTAGGAGCGCTCTACGCTGGCCAAGGGAAGTTTCAGGTGCGCGACATCTTCTTTGTTGTGAAAATAAAGAAGAGAATATGAATCTTGTGGGTAGGATTATGACAAACCTCAGAAAGAGCGGAGGTGTGGAAGACAATTTAGATGGGGGGGGTTAAGTCTGGTTTCTTTGTAAAGCATCTCTAGAGGGATGGAGAATGTTATCGATTACAAATATAATTCATTAGGGGGCCGAAAGGCTAAGTTGAGCTAGGATTAGAAAGCTTTGGATTTTTATACGTAGATCTCAGGATTTTTATTGTCGATTTGAAGCTTCTCGCCCCTCTTTTTTTTTTTCCTCGTATTGCATGGCAGTTGGGCGAGATTGACGACGCCGTGGAGTGTTTGGAAGCGATTTTGCTGCACGTGCACTGCGAGTCGGTGGGATGCAGCGACGCCAGCGAGGGGAGCGACAAAGTCTGCAACCCCACCTGCCCCGCCTGTAGCGTGTTCAAAGTGGAGTACTTCGACCAGGCCAAGTGCTCGAAGTGCGACGCCACCACCGACCCCGTCGTGTGCGGGGACTTCCTCTACCGCATCTGGTGCGCTATAGTAGAGGTTACAAAGGACCTGCCGTATCTCAGTGATTAAATTGATGCGATTTCGCTCAGGCAAATGATTTACCCTTGGCTGCGTTTTTATATCCTTGACACGTGCAAGACTTGTCGTGTCTGTTTCTTGACACTTTCCTTCGTGCATGTCCTAATATTGTATCAGGGTCAGCGAGTTGCTCGAGGGCTCCAAAGGGGAAACTTTCGCCCAATGCTTGAAGCGAGCGTGGCACCAGGAAGCAATTGAGAAAGCACAAGCTTCGTTGTCTTTGACGCAAGGACGAGACCAAGGAAAAGAAGGAGGTGGCATGAAAATGGCGCAACCGCCTCCGCCGCCGCCGCCGCCTTGCCCTGGTTATGTGAACGGTGCGGCCTGCGCCAAGGGCACTCGAATTGAAGAGCGATGGTACAGTCCAGTGCAAAATTATGAAATCGCACACTCACCACGGATCTGCAGTACCAAATGCAGTGTTTTTTAAATATGTTTTCTTTTCTCTGTTGTGTACTCCAAGAGCGAGCAGATTTTACCTTGATTTCCAACGGGCTTATTCCAATTCTGCCGAATTACATGCATACGCACTCGTGCATGGCCTTCCTTTCCTAACGCTCACAACTCTCATTCCGCCCCTCTGTTTTCCCTTCTTCTCTTCTAATCCCCCCTCATTGGCTCCGTCTTGCACTCGCGCACAGGTGCGTGCAGCTCCCGAGCGTGTTTACCACTAATTTAGTATGGGCCACCGACAACCCCAGTGCGAGGGACATCAAGCGGCTGCTCTCCACCTTGCGCTGCGCCGTGAATTTAGAGCAAGTGTTTACCATTCCGGACGACGGCAGCAGCAGCAGGAGCAGGAGCAACAGCAGTAAATCTGCAGTCGAAAGAGAAAGGGTGCGTTCGAAAGGAAAGCGCACTCTCGATTTTTCATCTAATTTGCTCTCTCTTTAAACCCTTTTTATTTGCCTACTCCCTCTATCTACCATCATCTTCGTCTTCCAATTCCTATCGACCGCATGTCTTCCCATGCGTCACCACCGCCCCCATCACCCCCATCAAAACCAACCAACAGGTGCGCTTGGTGGTGCCCAGCCCGCTCCCCCCTGTAGGCACGCAAGCCCGGGTGCCCCTGCCCGACGGACGCGTGGCCCGGGTGCAGATCCCGGCGGGGAAACAGCCGGGTGACTTCTTCAGCGTGAAGGTCCCGAAGCTGAAGGCCCAAGATGCCCAACTCGGCCCCAAGCACATGTACCGTTTCTGCGGCATGATCTGCTATTATGGTAAACGTGGAACCACGTTGGATTGAAGAATTATCCTCGCCTTTTTCTTCTTCCTCTCTGTCTCCTCTTTTTCCGTGCTTGAGCGTATCTCGAAAGGCAATAATTAAACAATCGTATTTCTTTTGTGCTTCTTGCAGGCAAGCACTACGTGTCGCTCTTCGCGCGGCGCATGACGAAGAAAAAGAAAGCAGCTGCACGTGCACGCAGAGACGGCAGGAACCGCATCCGAGGTGGCAACCACCATAGCCATGCTAGCACGAGCACGGCCACTAGCAACGATGATGCGAAAGATGAGGAGGAAGAAGAAGAAGAAGAAGGCCACGGAGAGTGGCTGTGCTTCGACGACGAGCACATTCGGGTGCTAGCGTCGTGGAAAGAAGCGAAACGATTTTGCGCCAAGGTGATGACGAGAAGATAGGAGGGCGAGTCCCATCATCGTTCCTATAAGAAGTGACAACATATAGTAGTAGGATGACTTGTGAATCTTGTGAACTTCCGTCCTTCATTCTTGTACCTCTCTTCAATTCTTCACACTCTTTTTTCGTCTCTAGGCCAAATACCAGCCCACCGTCGTGTGGTTCGAGAAGGTGCCCGAAGGAGAAGCGCCATGGTGGGACGACGACGATAATGAAGACGACGACGACGACGAAGATGAAGACGATGATCACATCGAAGCAAAAGATGGTGATATAACCGACGGAAAAGTTGTGCTTCGCCTAAACAATGGTGCTGCTCCTCTAAATCTCACGCCATCTACCTGCTCGGAAGCCACTCACCTAGCAGCTGTGGCGGCTGCTGAGGCTGAGTTGGCGGCCCTGGACTTCAGTAGTGATGGAACAGGCAATGCAATTGCGCCCGGCTCTTCGGGAAGCATCTCGTCGGGTCATGTGCCGTCGGGTGATTTGCCGTCGGGAGCGGCGGCGGCTGCCACCGCGATGCAACAGCAAGTGGGGCAGATGGGAGCTTACGCGGCCAGCAGCCTGAGAGAGGGGGCGTTGTTGGCACAGGAGGGCCTTCGAGAGACCCTGGGCACTCCCTTGGTAGGGGACCCTTCTCGTCCTTCTCCTAACCCTTCTAAACCTGCACCACCACCTCCTTCCAATGGCCGCGAACAAAATGGTGTTTCTTATAGCGACCCTACCAACACCAACATGACTCCCTTGGCTCGTGCCAAACTTCGCGCTCAATACCAACAACAACAACAAGAAGAGGAGGAGCAAAAAGACCAAGCACAGCCGCCGCGTGTCAAGGTAGCGGTGAAGGTGAAGCCCAGCGAAGATGAGAATGGTGGCGTTGGTGGCGCGAGCGGTGCAGCTCTTCGTCACTCGCTGGGTAGCGGCGCGGGGGCAGGCTACGGTGGCACGGTATGCGTGGGTAGAAAAAGAAATGTTAGGCCTTGAACGTTTGTTATAGTGTCTGCGATTGTGCTTGACTGGTGTGGAGGATCAAGTTTTCAAAGAAAAACTGGGCTACAGAGCAGACTTCACTCTGTGGTTGTCCTCCTGAGTTTTTGTGCCTTTGCCGTGCTCATATCTACTGTACGTGTGCATACAAACCTCTAGGTGCGCCGAGCCCCCGTCGCAGCAAAAGTAACGCCACCGTCGCACGCTGGTAGCACTGGGATTGTAGCGTCGACATCCACAAGAAACCATGTAATGACGTCATCATCCTCAACCTCCCCACCATCTGAGTCTGTAGTACCATCTGTGTCGCCTCCTGTGTCACCGTCCTTGCCGCCGCCCTATGAAGAATCATCGAGAAGTATACAAGCTTCGTCTTCTACAGCCACTGCTGCTCCTCCATCTCGTCGCTCGACTGCAGCGGGTATCTTCGGCGGCGTCGGCGAATTTCTCCGACCGTGGCGATCGTCCATCCGGCAACGGCACAAGTAAGAAAGAAAAGAGAGAGAGAAAGAGAGAAAGAGAGTGGAGACTTCTGTGCAATGTGTACCTCTTCTGTTTGATCCTTGGTGCTTTTTTTTTTGGGGGGGGGGGGGCAATACTGTCTTATCTGCTGAAGATGTCGTCCCCAATTTGTTACCTAGTGAGCTCCTATATTTCTTTTCTGGTTTTACACGCATCCTTCTTTTCATGCTTCTCCTTGCTTGTTGTGTCCATGGCTCAGTCGAGGCTTAGGAGGCGATGAATTCATGTCATCTCCAACTTCACCTTCTGCCGAACACACCAGTACCGCCTCTTCCATGCTGTTTCCCACGATTGATCCCAGCAGCCCTGGCAGTGAAGGCGGTGGCGAAGAAATCATGAACCTGGATATTGACGCCCAACATCACCCACACCAAAACCATGGAGATCATTCTCGTCATGCTCAACATGAAATGACCCCTGAATTGAAAGTACCGATGGCGTGGGAAAGGGATGTGGAGGAGGCTACTTTAAAGGGGGACTTTAAGGCGATTCAAGAGAGGATGGCGACCCTCACAAGGACTCGCGAATTGGAAGAAGCAGGAGCGGAACGGAGGAAAAGATCCAGCCAATTAGCAAACGGCGTTAGCAATCGCGATGAAGTCAACGACTCATCTTTAGGCTTCTTTCGGTATCAAAAATGAAACGAATTATCATCATGAAGAGCATTAGCCAACTACTCAATGAAACGATTTTGATTCACGCACATGACCTTACCTCATACTTCACATTGCCTTTCGCGTTGAACAGGTACCAAGCTGAAGTGTCGTACCCTCGCTCCTCAGCATCCTCGGAGTTCGAAGGGTCAGGCCTTCAATTGGGCGGAAACAACGAAGCCAGTACCGACTTCGACCTGGATGATGATGACATTACCACGGACTATTCATCGAGTGGCGACCTGCGAGTGGTGGGGTATGCGCGAGGGCCCAACGGCACTATTTTGCCTCCAGAGCAAAAAGGCGACCCCGCGGTTTGTACATTTATGTGTACTCTGTGTGTTTTATTTTTGATTTGATCCCGCTGCTCGCTTGCCAATCCACAGCCAAATTTTTGATTATGATCCCGCATTCCCATCGATATCTTTACGTACCTTCTGGTTTTTATATTTCTTGATGCATGTGATCACTCCCTGTCGTTGTCGTTGCCTTCGTCTCAGGTGGGCGACTGTGTGCTGAGCGTCAACGCCGTGCCTTTGAGGGGCTTAGGCGTGGCTCGCGCCATGCATCTTGTGGAAGCCTGCGCGCGGCACGCCCATTTTCATAACCACCCTGTAATCTTTGAGCTGGAGGCGGGTGGGCAACCGTGATTTTACCATTGCAGAGATTTGATTTCGAGCATGAGGAAGGAGGCTTAATATGCCCCGTTTGCCGCTTTCAGATATTCCGAATTACCCTGCTTTGTTCACTGCGATACTGCCAAATACTAGTATTTAAATGGCGCTTCAATTAAACCGGATGATGTATCATGTAGAACCCTTTTTCGCCTTAGCACCAACATCAACAATTTATGAACTGGTGTATGCTTCTGCGTGGACTACCCAGCTAAGATCTAAGAGCACCGGCCTGAAATCAGCCTGAAATTCCAGAAATGGCAGGAGAAATCGTCGGGAATTTTTATTGTACAGATAATATATGCATGACCACCAGCCCACAACTGCGTAATTGTGATTGGGATTCCCAATGAACTGCGCTCTTTGAGGTGCATAACCGCTCTGCATGACGCTGTAACCTCTAGGTCTAGGGCAGTGCCTTGGCCCTTGAGTGGCGAATACCAGAGATGGGAGAGTAAAGGACAGAGGCGGGGGGCTCGTCCGCTCGACCTATTCATTCTGCCTCGTCTTATTCATTCAAAAAAAAAATATCTTGAAATGGCAGAACTAACAGATGTAACCATACGACCCCGCAGTATCAATAATTCATAAACAGAAGTAAAAAAATTGAGAACCACATCAATAATTATATGTCTCAATTAAATTATCGGCGCTGTGGAATAACAATTGATATCTCAAAACAAATACAACTCACATATGTCTTCTAAAAGCATGATTGCTAGCGCACATACAGCTCAAGTGTATTCTTCATGTGCCACTATGACTACTGTGTACTTGTCATTTTTTATTTTGGAAGAGTACTAAGTCAACTAGATAACAATAAGACTCCGATACGCAAGGCAAGAAAAGAAAAAACAAACAAATTGGATTTTGAAAAAAAAAATGAATAGCCGCTATCTGTGCAACCTTCTTCCTGTCATGCGAGCATCATGCTGATACAGCACGAATCGAGACCGGAATCCTTCTTTCATGGCGCCTTCAGGCCGAGGGCCCGGCAATACTTGTTGCACACGTGTGTGCCGAAGAACGCCTCAATGCCCTTCTCTTGGAGGTTTGTCTTTCCAAATCTGGTCACCGAAGGGCAGTGGATCGCCGGGTCAGTCAGAAGCACCATGGGCTTGCCTTGCGAATTGACGGCGTCAATCCCTTGGATGTCGCACACCATGCAGTATTCCTCCGTGTGCTGGAAGGTGAAGTGCGAAAAGGCGGTAGCAAGGTCAATCTGATCTTGCTTGTGCGGGTCCGCCAGAACGAAATTCCAGTTATTCGTGTACTTGACCATCGGACCCTCGGTGCGGTACTTTTGCTCCATCATCATGAACCGCACGGAGTCGTCGGTGGCAGATGCAATGCGCACAATCTTGGCCATCAAAAACTTTATTCTGATGTTCGGCGCCTTCGTTGTGCGGCTCAGGCGAGCGCTGAACTCAAAAGCTAGTTTTGAAGCTACAGTCTGAACCTCCATGTCGACCATGTACCGCATGCGATCAAGCGACGCGTCCGGGACCAGCGTGATGAACTCTTTCAGGACAACATCTTCTACTTTGTCATTTGGACGAAGGAGCTGGCCGTAGTATGCCAAGCGGTTCGCGCCTTTGTCGAATGGATTCGGAGCAATCTTGCATTTCATCGATTTGGTAGTGGTCTCCAGTTTCGAGAAGTCTTGGATCTCTTTGATTGACTCAGGCAGGCCAAATGAGCACTGCGTCCCCGATTCCTCAGATATTCGGGACCAAATCGGCACCACTTTGTTCATCACATACTTCCGTTCCGGCGCTGACGAGGACGACCCAACCAGGGCGGAGGTGACCGCAACCGAGGTGCTTACAGCTGCGGTTACACTTGCAGTGATGTCGCCAGTATTGCTCGTGTCAAATGCCTCAATTGAAGAGCCGTAGTATGGCTCGAACACCTTGAGCATTTTGTCGCAACTGTCGTTGACGCGGCCAAAGTAATACATGATTTGGAGACTCTTCATGCGTGTGAAGATTGACTGGAGATCGGGGTCCGAGGGGTGTCCTCGAGGGTAGTCATCGCTGCCACTGTTGTGGTACTTCGGGTTGCCGTGCGGCGGGGCGTCTCCAATGTGGAACACAATCTTGGTGCCACCGTCACGTGGCCAGGACAGGGTCGAGACTGCGCGATTCAGCCCACCGAGAACGTCCTCCGGGTAGTCGCCACCTCCGTCAGCCCGAATGCGTCCAACGAAGCTTGAGAACTTGCGGATATCTGTCGAAAAGTCCAGGGTCTCGAAGTGGTCAATCCCGTCACACCAGTCTTTGTACCCAACGAACGCGACACCCTTGATCGTGCAACTTGAGGCTTGAATTTGCTTCACGATGCTCCCAATCTGGTCTTTGACTGCCGCCATGTGTCCACTCATGCTTCCAGTCGTATCAAGAAGGAAAGCCAACGACACCTCTTGAGCCTGCACCATTGCCTTGACTGCAGAGCGGAGATTCTTCGCGCTCTTTCTCGCGACACTGCTGACCATAGTCGACGTGAGCTTACCCTCTGACGCATACTCAGACGCCAGTCCTGGGTCTTCAGCGATGGCAGCTAGCGCAGAATAACGCAAGCCTGTCTCTTTTTTCTTGGGCATGGTTGAGACTGTGTCCTCAGCCGCTCCCGCTGCAAATCCGTCTTTCATCGCTACCATCAGAGAGTCATCAGCGCCGTCGCTCTTTTTCGTTCTGCTGCCGGACTCGTACGTGAACTTTTCACCTCCGCCCAACTCTGCTGCGCTGCCGCGTCCGCCACGTCCGCCGCCACCGCCACCAGATGCGCCCTTGCCTTTGCCCTTGCCTTTGCCTCCACCTCGAAGATCTTTCGTCTCACGAGTGCGCGTAAAGTCGGACATGCCGTATTCTTTTTGTCGTGGAGTGTTTCTGTCGAGTGAATTCGTACAAGTTTGGTGTTCTACGCGAGCAAATGCACGTGTTTCACAAAACGAAGAAGATGAATGAGGCACTCCAAGACTTTTCCAGCACAATTCTTTACGGACCTACAGACCTACTACAATACGAGGCACTCCAACTTACTGTACTTATCTGTACTATTACAGTACAGTATTGTAGCTACAGTGAGTACACTACGCTTTACGCTCTACGCTGCTGCTGGTGGGGTGGCTACATAGCGATTCTGATATTTCGCTGTACTACTGCAAGTATTGCGCATCAATCAATCACGCAGATCACGCATTATGCATCACGCATCACGCAGCATTACTTTTCATTTCTTGCATCTGCAGTCAATTGTGTAGACGTAAGGCCAAGGGCTTGCACTGCAAGCTATTCTGTAGGTTTCCTCATCTATCTGTACTTAGAGTTTGCTTCTGTGGTTGCACTGAAGTAGTACAGAAGGTTGATCATCGACCAGTTCGAACAACATCTAATCTGTATCAAAATATTGCATGCAACTCAGGGCTATTCACAAACAAGAAAGCATCCATCGCCTGGATAATCAACCACTCAAAGCCCACAATATTCAGCTAAGCCAGCTGCGAAGATAGGAGTTAATTTTTGCACGTCGAGCTCGTGAACATCTCAAAGAGCCATTTCTTTAGTTGCACGTTCAGAGGGACTAGCCGATATTTAAGCATTTAAGTCGGAGTCTAAAAAGGCCATAAAAGCTGCGCAACTCCCGGGGGAACCTACTGGATAATACGCGGGAACTCACTCCTACACATGCCACCAAAGCGCTTTCAGAAGAAAACCGCAGTGAAATTAGGTTCTCTATCTACAGTGGCAGATGAGACGAGCGACAGTGACGACTACATGGGATCTGACTTCGTTCAAGTGCAAACCGATAAAAAACGAGAACTTGAATCTGAGAAGGAAATCCCGCCGGTTAAGAAGCTCGTGGTCTTGATGACTGAATCGCGGGAGAGAGGCTTAGAAAGGGAGCTGGGCAGCGACAATATTGGATTTAAGCTGCTGAGCAAAATGGGCTTTCAGCCGGGCACAGGGCTGGGACTCAAGGAGTCAGGACGAACGCAACCCGTGGATGTCAAAGTACCAGAAGGGCGTGGTGGATTAGGGCGTGCCGAAGAAGAGCGTCGTCGTGAAGATGCTGCACTCGCTGCTTCCAAGGCAGTGGAGATTAGCCGCTCCAGCCAATGGCAAGAGCATCAGCAGGAACGTTTCCGGCATCGACGCCTCACAGTTGTAGCCTCTAGAGCTGCACTGGCAGTTCGAGATCTCGATGAGCGTGCAGGCCTGCCTCGGTCTGAGCTTTGGCCCGTTGAAGATAACGAACCTAGCGATGCACTCGAAATTGAAGGTGACACCGAAGAGGAGAGAGTTCCACCCCAAGAAATTCAGTTGGTTGCCGCTCGAGACGGCAGTGAGTACGCGAGAAAGACGGACAGCATTTCCATAGATGCAACAGCTCGCGGTTCAAACTCGGTTTTAACCGCTGCAGAGCTGGAATTGCAGCTCCTGCAGTGCGTGGATTACCTCCAAACCAAGCATGAATGGTCTCTTCTCCATGGCTGCTCTCAAACCGATCTTAAGAGCCGCTGTGTTGATGGCAGTCAAATTCCGGCGACCGCTGAAGATGAAGTGCTAAAGCTATTAGAAGAGCAGTGAATCACATACATGAATTGCCTCTCCCATAATGCCCTTGCCATTCAATTCAGTTCTATCAATCTTAATCATGTTGTCGCTATAGAATAAAACCTATCACTAGCTCTGCACTTCGATTGGTTATTTTATGATCTATGATCTACGACTGCGACTTGAATTTCCTGGTGTCTTAGATCTAATATTATGCCCTGAATTGTGAAAATAAATCACCAGAGAGAATCGCAAGTGCAACTGACAAACCAACCAAAGAAATACTGACGTGCCTGGCCTTTGCATAAAAATAAGAAATTCTGAATTATGAAATATGAAATTACGCCCCATGTGCCATCTACATGTATCATTCAGGTGGATTCTGGGTGAATTCATTGGTTCGTGCTCCCTGAGCGATATCTTAGTTCGTTAAAAGGAATCTTGAGTACTTAGATGCCTCTCGTCTAAAATTAAGTCCTGAGAAAGGCGATGGATAATTAAATTTTATCTATTAATTCCTCTATTGCCCATCTATTACTCCAGAGTACAAAGCATCAAAGCATTCAGCTCAGAAATTACATACTAGCAGTACGTAGGTACGTACGAGCGCGCTATGTGCGCAATATGAACCTTCTCATAGTAGAGTTATATTGGCTGGCGCGTTTCATTATTCTGCCCGTGTCGAGCCTTCTGGTTTCATCACTCTTGATCGCTCATCTTTTTCATGATGATTATGTGGATTGAGATGAGTCAACTGAGATATCTTGATGATGTGGTTGGTTGTTGTAACTCTGATTTTGTAGAATTGAGGATAAGTCCTGCCCACTACTCTCGTTTGGATGCGACGAGTCTTCCGCTGTGTTGATACAGTGGAGCGAAGATTTGTTCTCGACGCGTTCTTCTTCTGCTTCTCCTGTGAAGTGAAGAACTTGAGGCCGGTAGATGTCTGGACCAGTTCTGCCGTCGTTTATCGACACGTTCTCCTTTGTTTCATAGACCTACGAATGCATCAAACGGGTGTGAATAGATTCAATCAAAGACGTGAGATTTGGAAAAAAACAGCTTATTCGTAGATCATCTTTGACAAACAATTCGTTTTGTACTCACATTTTTATTGCTTTGCTCTGAAAGGAGTGAAGTGGGGGTAGTCTTCGATAAATCACTATCTGAAGTGGAGTTTAGGTTGCTATTCGTCGTAGCTCTTTCGGGAGAAGTAAAGGGTGCGCTGTTTACATCGGACTCAATTGTTTCTGAACTTGTGTGCGGCGACGATTCTGCGCCAGATAAATTATTGTTGCATAAAGTCTCACGGGAGTGTCCAGATGGCGACATGCTCACAGCGCACTGATTTTTTCCTGCGATATTGTTCTCTGCTTCGACATCATCTGTGTCCTGGTGTTCTCGCTCCCAACGCACATCAGGTGACAAATCGTTCTTTTCTTCGTCGGCAAAGACGGCACCATGGAGACCTCCATGCACATTTGGAGGGGCGTCAACGCATCCACTGGTTACTGCTCCACTTGAATCATCATGCATAGCGCTTGAGTTATCAATTTTCGAAGTATTGAGATCTTCAGGGTGATATTCTATTGGCAAAAGACCCTTCTGAGCGCGATCATAGTCGTCGTCAGCGAGCTGAAACTCTTTCTCAACGAAACTGCGAAGAGATGATATTTTCGTTTGAAGGGCGTTTATCTCAGTAAATTCAACTTGAAATGATGCAATCCGCGCGAGCGTGATTGCATGTTGCTGCGCAACAAGCACCTGATGAAAAGAAAATTAACAGCATCGAGAGGATTTTTAGAAAGCGCGCCGAAATCGAGTTCATCGAAAAGGAAACATTCAGATCTAAGTACAGACCATGTTGTCGAGTCCACCCCGCTCAAGAGCCGTGAGTGCATCTCGATACTGCTTGATCTCCGTTAGAGCCTTGCGCGATTCCTTGCCGAATTCAGTGTTGCATTCAGAACGCGACCAGTAGTTCCTCTTACCAACTGCACTTTCCAAGTTTGGATCCGAAGATTGAACATGGTGATTACCCCGCATCGATGAGGATTTTTGCGCGGACTCCAATGGTGTGGCAATTGGAGCAGCTGCTAGTCGTGCAGCAGCAGCGCCGATTGCAGACGATGATTGATGGCGACGCTGCGGCTCCTCCGATGGTGCTGCTGCGATTGGGGGTGTGGCATATGAGCTTTCATGCGATGAAGCCACCGAAGATTGATCTTCATGCGACAGGTAAACTGAGGATTGATTTTGGCCCTCTTCCGCATTTTGACTTGTAGTTGGATGCGTCGTTGATCTTACTTGAGGTCGGCCGCCTACTTTTTGTCGAGGTGGTAATTGCAGGGCGGATGATTGGGAGCGCTCTACGAGCTGAGGCTGAGGCTGAGGCTGAGGCTTCAGCTGTGGCTGTTGCTGACGTTGCTGCTTTGGCCGCGAGGATTGGTAACTTGATGATATTTGCGGATTGGCCTGAACCTGTGTTGAATTCTCCGAAGGGCGGGAAAACAAACCTTCCCGACCTTCCCGGGAAACCTTTCTGGCAGTAGCTCCTTCTTGTTGTAGCTTCTCATGCTGAAGGTTCAGCTGATGGTGGTCCTTTTGTATCTCACGCCGCTGAAGATAATGATGCTCTTGTTGTTTGAGCGCATGTCCCCCAGGCAGCTGCTCCCATTGCTGCCCTTGCTCTTGTACTTTTGTGTGGTTGATTCCGTCTTCATGATGCAAATCCTGCTGATTTTGCTTTGAGCTCGAGGTCCACGTTTGCGCCTCGGCCCATTGTTGCGGCTCCCCCCCAACATCAATTTGACATGTCTCCTTTTCGTGTGTCTCATCGTGTCGATTGATTTCTTTCACGTAAATACCCGTGTTCATGGAATTGATTTCACTACCATTCTCATCGCTGTAGACGGTATGCTCATCTTTTTGCGTTTCGGAACTCTGCCCATTAGTATCTGTGTATGCGTCCTCAAGACAACGCCGGCCAGAATCGAGGCCTGATGCCGTACGGTTGCCGTGGATACTAAATGACCTCTCTAGATTGCTTTTATCAAAAAAAGGCTGCTTGAAGGTCGGGCGATTCTCAGGTTCGGCAGGTTCAGTTACATGCGCTGCCGCTGGAACAGGTGAACACAGCGGCCCCTCAGGACTAGGCGTGTCAAATTGGAGCCGCCGAGTCTCCGAATCTTTCGGGGAAGCGAGCTGCTGAGTCGAACTTTCTGTCTGTTTGGATCAAATACAAAAGTGAGGGGAAGTGTTGCTCTGGTGCAAATGTGCGGAGAACGCTTTGACTGATTTATGTACCTTCTTCCCGAATATGAATTTCTTTCCCGCGGGAACTCCTCCAGGAGGAGGAGCAGTAGCACGTGCGAAAGCACCAGTGATATTGGACGGATTCTCCTGTCTTTGAGGGACAGCGCCTCGGTTTCCAGGGAATGCTGATTGCAGAAGTTTAAGAATGAGAAGACTAGGAGCTTAAAAGGTATTTGTCCCTTGAGATAAGATTGGAAAGCACTCTCAAGGCCCTGACAACAAGCAACGCAGACTTACGCGAATTCGATATTTTGCTCTCTCCAATCCCTGGCGCAGCACCAGCTTTGTTTTTAAAGAAGTTCATAGGGGGAGCTGCTATCCTGTTCAGTACGGGTTTGCTCGAGGAGTCCGGCCAAGGAAGTTTCAGTCTTTCTTTTTTCATTCAAAAACGAAAAAAAACCTTCGGTTGTTGTGAAGGATGTGGCACCAAAATAAATTATTATACCACACACATACTGTATTAGTGAATGCGCTACACGCAGTGCTGGGGGCTCGGGACTGGGGATCGTGTGATCGTGGAAAATGCGACTACAAAAGTAGAAACACTCGTGGTGTGCCCTGCTCCATGATACAAAGCGGGATGCCGGAAGGTGTTACGACGGTATTGGACTCCTGCGGGCTCCTAGCATTCGCGCCTAATTTTGGTAAGTTTTGCGGCGCTTTCTCGCATCGTATGGGCTCTTCTATTCAACGGTTTGCTCCTAGTAGTCACTGACCCCTAACATTCACTACGCTGCATTCAGATGACTATGGTACAACCACAATTGAAGAGCTAGCCGACCAGGAACTCCTCCCGGACTCGGATTTACTGGACATCATTGGCCTCAGCTACTCTCAAATCGCCGCTTTGCGCGCATCCACTACTGCGCCCACTATACTTCAAACTAGAACTCCTGTGGTCGTTCCACCTCCTCAAGCTACAACGGAACCTCATGCAGACCTCTGGGATACCCTGGCTTCGCCGACAGACACTGAAGCAGAGCCAAAAAATTATATTGACCCCCCTTTTGCTGCACACACAGCGGCAGCAACTTCCGTAGGGACATTAGGGACATCGGCAGAAGCTTCGGCGGGTCATCCAGTGGAGGCTTTCTTTAGTGCATGTGGGCTTGGAGCCTTCGGAGAAGCAGCTGTACACTACGGGTACGCATCTGATATGCTGAAATACCCTATTCATTCTATGCCTAATTGCTCTTATCCTCGCTGCCCTTGTGCCTGTACTAGGTACGAAACAATCACCGATCTAATGGATCCGGGCCTCGTGACTCCGAGCGATTTGCAAGAACTGGGCCTTAATCCTCAGCAAATTGAATTGTTCAATTCAGCTATCCGTGCTGCTGCAAAGAATCAGCCAGGTCAACCACGACCAGCGCCAGCTGCAGCTGCGACGGCAACTGCGGGTTCCCTAGCGTCCTTCTCTGCTGCGTCGGTATCATCTGCCACATCTACAGGAGCATCTGCAAAATCAGTACCAGCGTCGGCGTCATCAGTGGCGTCGAGTCAGAGCCGCAAATCTTCCCTCGAGGACGCGCTTGCTGATGCTTCCTTGGCTGAAGCAGAGGCTGAAGCTGCGGAGCGAGAAGCGAATGCTGCTTGGGAGCGCACGGTAGCAACTGTAGAGCGCAACAAAGCGAGGGAAGCGGAAGCGCAGGCCCGTGAGCAAAGGCAGCAACAACGGGGGCAGCAGCAGATGGAGAGACTGAAAGATGAAGCTGAGGCGCAAAAGACTACAGCAGCAGTGGTGCTGCCATTTCGTGGTTCTGGAGCTGCAGTGGACGAAACTAAGAATACAAGAAATGGAAATACCATTAATGATCCAATATCATCTGCGATAAAGCCTAAGGCAGTTATCGACACGAGTTACCTTTCTTCTGACGACGATGACAGTGATGATGATAATGTTTTGAATGAGAGAGATGTGGCGCCTATGTCATCGCCGTCATTGTCGTCTGGTTGGTCTTTTGTTCCGTCGATCTCGTCCTCCTCTTCGTCACAATCTTCAGCCTCATCTGCAGCACCTCCCGCTCCTTCATCTCCATCACCAGCGGTGCCATCTGCTCCTTCCGCTCCATTACCGACACTATCTGCCGCTCCGTCTGCATCATCGGCATTGTTAGTTGCTTCTACTACATTGGCGCCAATCACAGCAGCGACGGTGGTGGCACCAGCCGTCACGGTTCCATCAAAGCAACCCATTGCATGCCCCCGCTGTACACTGGAAAATGATGCAGCTGCCACACAGTGCGTAATGTGTGAGATGACGCTTCAAAGCTCCGCTTCTGGAACCTCTTCATCGGCTGCTCAAGCTTTAGCTCAGATGCGCAGCGGCCTCGCCGCTCATGATAGCCTTCGAGGAAGGACTCAAGCCCAAGGGCCATATCAAGAGTCGCAAAAAGAAGAAACTGAACCCGCTTTAGACGCAGCGACGTTGCCGCAACCGCCCTCTGGGAACAATTCAGTGGAAGTAGGCGTTGGTAGTACAACTGCTGGATTGATTGCTGGAGCCACAGCAATAACTGTAAAGCAGAAAGTAGCTGTACCATCTACCACGACTACTAAACCGCGCCTGAGCGCGCAAGGGTTGTTTGAGAGCATATCTGAAAGAGACCAAATTAGCACTGGTGCAAGAACTGTCGATACCGAAGCCAGCAATAATAGGAAGAGCAAGAGTGATACCAAGAGCGTGGCAATTGATCCCTCCGCTTCTTGGTTAGCTTTACTTTCTTTGCTGGGGATGGAAGTAAACGGGAACGAAGGAAGCATTGTAGAGGAGCTCTTAAGAGGCCATCCACAGGCAGCAAGTGAAATGGAGCGTGTATTGGCAGCTGCGGAAGTTTTGAAAGCTGAGAATGCTCATCTCAAGGCCAAAGCACAGTGCCTGGAAGTATCTAATGGAAATACAGCAGCAGCAGCATCGGCAGCGGAAGTACCGCCGATTCTATCCCAGATTCAGCAGGAGTCGAACTCTCTTGCGTCTACCACCGCGGCAGTGCCTGCGCTACCAGCGCCAAATTCGCAGCGGGCACCCTGGATGAGAATAGGGCGAAAAGTAAAAGGGCAGCACGAACCAGATCAGGTGACGCGAGAGGACACGAAGGCAGCTGAGATAGAGCGTGAGGGAGATTCAATTGAAATAGAAGAAAAGGAAAAGGAAAAGACTTGGTCGTGTACCATGTGCACCTTGAGCAACAAAGCAAGTGAGAAGGCCTGTGCCGTCTGTGGCTGGGAGCACTTACCTGGAACATCATCCTCTGTAGATATTAGTGCAACAGCCACGGCAACAACATCAGCGGAGAGTGCAACAGATAACGCAGCTACCACCACACCTGCAGCATCAGTGACGGGCGAATCCGCAGCCGCCGGAAGAGGTGTCGAAGTCTCAGCAGGTGCTGAAGCTACACCAGAGGTGATGTCCGTAAGAAGCCACAAGAGCATAGGAGGTGACGTAATCATGCGCGAGATCGACGAAATAGATTTGAAAGAGGAAGGAAACGATGGCAGCGACAATAAAGGCAGCGACGGTCTCTTTAAGGGCGACGCTTTAAATTCTGAGTCGTCAAGTTCCCTCCCAGCAGTTTCATCACGCCGTGGATCGCTGTTCCGTGGCGTTCGAAAGTCCGTGGCCGCGTCCACTGGCTTGCATGGGGTATTTTCCAAAGGTACTAAATTAGGCGGTGATCGCGCCACTACTTTGACGACAAGCGACCGCTCAGACGACGACGAGAGCGAAGTCGAGCTCAACGACGGAGGCGCAAGCAGCAGCAAACACGGCAGCAACAACAAGAGCAACAGAAGGTCAAGCAAAGCCGATGCAAAGGAAGCGGCAGTAGCTGCATTGCGACGGCAGAAAGTGCTGGAAGCAGAGAGTGTGGAAGCGGAGCGATTAGCGTTGTTTCGCGCTGCTGCTTCGCAAGCCGACGCCAGCTTAACCTTGCCTCAAACCCGTGTAAGGCTACTTTCCTTTCGCTGTAGTACATTTGTGGCACAACCATATCCATTTCTCTTTTTAGGTTACTTTCATTCGTGTCTTCTCTTGGTGTTTACACTTTATTGGCATGCATGCACAATTATCTCTCTTCCTCTCTTCTCCCTCGTTTTCGCCTCATTTCTAGGCCATGCACGATGAAGTTGCCCGCCGACAGGGCCTCGAAGAACACCCAGACATTACGTCCTTTTGGTCTCCCGAAGCCCTCAGTGGGGCACAACTCGAGACCATGCAGGCCGAAGCAAGCGATCAAGCCGACCGCGATGCCAAGGCCATGGCGGCAGCGGCCGCCGCCGAGCGAGAAAGAGCCTACATGGCCCAGCGCAGCAACCTTGCATCACCAGAAACTATTGTTGACGACGAGCATACAGCACTGGCCACAGCAAGTGAAGCAATGCCATCGGTGGATGCTACGTCAACCGTAGTAAATGCAGGTACCGTGGTCGGAGGAGGCGAGTACCCTTCGCCTTTGGATGGAGCCGGAAGAGGTGAAGACGCTGAAATTACAGCAGCAACAGCAGTGGATGTGAATCACCCTGAACCTGTACCCGAGAGTGTGCTACCACTATCGGCTACTGAATGTGGAGAGGCACAAGTCGTCATATCTTTAGCGTTTGCGTTTGAAGCCCTGGAAGAGTGGCAACTTTCGTGTGTTGCGGGGGAATTCCTGGTGCTTGAAGCAGACCATGGAGATGGGTGGCTTGAAGTGGTCAATGAGCGAGGCCTGAAAGGCGCAGTACCGAAGTCCTTTGTGCATTCAAGCAGTTCAACCACTGAGACCAGCGCAAATGAGACAACTACTTGTGCTGTGATCGGCGATAATTCAGCCTCCATAAACCCAAGCGCTCTCAATGAGTCAATGCAGCAAGGCAATGATACCGCTGCAATGAACACAACTCGTGTCGCTACCACCGCTGAGCCTGCTACGTCGTTGACGATTCATGACAATATTAATGCTAATCTAGAGGTAGAAGCGCCACCTTCGCCTGCTGCTGATTTTTTGGCAGCATTGCAGCAAGAAGAAGAAGAAGCCGCTCAGGAGGCAGCGCAATCAGCGAATGTAGACCAAGGCACAGAGAGCGAATACACGCCAGCGGTGGTGGTTGAAAGTGGCACCACGGCTAAAGATGAAGGCACCTTAGGATCGACAGGAGCATATGAAGCATCCGCATTGGGACAAAGTCCTTCAGACTTATCAAGTGCCACATCGCCGTCTTCTCTTCCGCCTCCACCACCTCCTCCTCCACCACCACCTCCTCCTCCACCTCCTTCGACAACGACAACAACGGCTACTATTCCACCCGCGGTAGATAATACTGCTCTGCCGCCGCCTCCACCACCACCTCCTCCTCCACTAGCAACAGCAGCTCCTATTCCACCCGTGGTAGATAATGCTGCTCTGCCGCCGCCGCCTCCTCCTCCACCACCTCCTTCTTCAACAGCTGTGGTTCCACCTGCAGTGGATGCTACTCTGCCGCCGCCTCCTCCTCCTCCTCCACCTCCTCCGACAACGACAACAACGGCTACTATTCCACCCGTTGTAGGTTCTATGGCGCCTCCACCTCCTCTTCCTTCTTCTTCTTCAACAGCGGATGCTACTCTGCCGCCGCCTCCCCCTCCGCTTTCTTCATCTCCGCCACCTCCACCACCTCCTCCTTCAGCAGCAGCAGCTTCTATTCCACCTGTCATGCAATCGACAGCGCCTATGCTTTTACGAACGCACGAACGATTTCAAGAGCACGTTGACACTGACTCCCCGTCAGACTCCGTCTCCGATTCCATGCGCACTTATAACGAAAATGATTTCCTGCAAACAGCAGCAGTGGTGCCTCCTTCGGCTGGTGCAGCTACCAATGTTAGCACCTCCAATGAAAGCCATCAACTTCGGACACAGCCAACAGTGACTGAGAATCAATCCTCGACTGTGTTGTCGGATGATCAGATCCCCAATGAGTCAACCACCAATGACTCTAGCGATGCCTCAATGGGTGATTTGTGGGGTTTGATGGCCAATAGCTCTGGCAACTCAACGACGTCAAGTAGCGGTAGCGTGCAAGTAAGGGAGAAGGAGTCCTCCACTGCTGCTGCTGTTGCTGCACCCACCAACTTATCATCCTCAGGATCATCCTCTTCCGTGATACCAGCTCGACCCCCGCCTCGGCGAAACATCGATGGTGGAGGTGGAGGCGGAGGTGGCCGATTTACATCCAATTCTTCAGTTCCAGTTCCTGCACGACCGCCTCCGATGCCTCCGCCGCCAGGGAGGCCTCCCCCACGCTTGCCAGCATCGCTGGAACAGCCATCGGCTCCTGCTGTTGCTCCTGCTTCTTCTTTGCCGCCTCTTCTCGCGGTACCGCCACCCGCGCGGCCGCCGCCGAAGTTGCCGCAAGCTTCCAAGGCTTCGCAAGGCATGCGAGCCAACCTGGAAGCGCGTGCTGGTGCGCTCGTCGCAGCACCCCATAATGCCTCATCTTCTGGTGTACTGGCTGGTGGTGGTGCTACTGCTTCAGCTGCTGCTGCCTCTGCTGCTGCTGCTGTCTCAAGCGCAACTCCATTGTCGTCAAGCAGCAGTGCTTCCACCCCTAGTACGCCCTTTGGGTTCGGTCACGGCGGCCCTCCTGGTCCAGGTACCGCGCACAAGGGCAAAGGCATGGAAGTGGTGGTGACTTTACTGGGCGCGGGCAAACCCCCTTTCGTCGTGGCCGCAGCCCCCTCGGAAGGCTGTGGCGCTTTCACTAAGCGCTTGCTCCTGCTCTTGGACTTGCCGGTGGCCACCGACTGCAAATTAATTTATGCGGCTCATGGCAAAGCGCTGAGTGGAGTGAGAACCCTGGCGCAGGTGGGGGTGGGGCACCGTGCCGGCCTT
>Ga0307979_1000536_pt1 | contig 26077 bp, 17 predicted proteins | sample OrgLakmetage1058_FD_201833 | JGI IMG/M metagenome (GOLD analysis project Ga0307979, IMG submission 201833) | Saline water microbial communities from Organic Lake, Antarctica - #1058 | ecosystem: Environmental > Aquatic > Non-marine Saline and Alkaline > Saline | place: Antarctica: Organic Lake...
CATCGCCATTATATACCATAATTATATCAGTTTTACACATTATACAAGTACAAGTCACAAGAACGACGACGGGGATTTTTATCTTACAAGCAGGTGATAAATGATCAATAGACAAATCAGTTACACGACGATGCCAATTGGGCATCTGTTCTGGGACTGGCCACTCCTTCGCCGCAGGAAGGACCCAGAGGATCACAACTATCGCGTGCACTCAAAGGCAAAGGCCATTCAATTGAATGTGTTGTTTGCTTTATTCTCCCCTGTTGGCCATCATGCCGGTCAGGGTAGTGGGGTAACTTTGCGCGAAAGATTTGGGGCTGGGGTTGTTGACTTGCCCGGCAGGCGTGGTGGGGTACATTTCCGCAAACGAAGGCTTCTTTGGCCGAGGGGCTGCCGCAGCAGTGGCGGTGGTTTTGGCCGCTGCTTTTGCTTTCGTGGCCTTCTTCGGAGCCTCAGCGGTGGCCGTAGCAGCATCGGCTTCAGGGGCGGGCATGGCGCTGCTCTGAGGGGGCAGCGCCGCTGCACGAGGCGCCATCTGGCCGGCGAGGGTGGTGGGGTACTGGGCGGCAAATGAGTTGAGTGGCAGTTTGGACCGCGCGGCAGGGGTGGTGGGGAACTGCTCGGCGAAGGAGACCTTCTCGGCCGCCTTGAACTTGGGTGGAGAGTACACGGCCTGCGTCAAGAAGAAGATGAAATGAAGAAATGAGAACGAGGAAAGTCACGTGCAATGTATCGGAAAGAGGATCTGATGGGCATATACCTAAACATTTCAACTTTGCTAGGAAGCATTCCTGAAACCCAGGAGACTCAACAACAACGCCACTGTATCCTCCCCAAGAGAAACCCAACGACCAAAAGAGCACTCCATCCACCCACCTGAAGCGCGCTTTCGGCCCGGGTGTTGTCCACTTCCGGGTCCATCAAGCCCGTCAGCAGCACCGGGTGGCTCTGCGCAAACGACTTCGGGCTCGGGTTCACGATCCCCGCAGGAGTGGTGGGGAACATTTCTGCAAAGGACGCGGCCTTGTTGCGCACGTGCGCAGTGGAGGATTCGGGCAGGGAATCGCCGGCCTCGGCCTTGGGGAAAAACTCTTTGCCTGAGGGGTACACCTTCTTCTTGCCCGTGCGAGGGTCAGGCGTAGGGTTGGTATCGGCAAACGACGAGCGCTTTGGCGGCGCCGCGTATCCGTTCTAGCAGGAGTGAACAGGGAGGCAAAGAAGCGAAACGAGCATAAAAAAAGAAGTAAAAAATTCTGGTTGTCAAGAACATGCGACGATGAGAAGACGAACACTCCTTGTCCTAGGTACAGAAATGTCTACAAGAAAAGCGTCGATGAGTACATGAATAAATGCGACCAAAAATAGCGCTATCAATCCAAGCATAGCAAAACTAAGTCCCTCGCATGAGTAAAATGTAGTCCAGAGTATACACTTTTCTTACCTTGACTGGAATCGCAAGAGGTTGCTGCAAACGCGATAGAAGAGAAGAGAAAGTCAAAAATAGAGAGGCAAGAACAAAAGAGCTAGAGTTAGAGCAGAATTTATATTCACTTCAGCACTGTGGTTCCTATATGTAATCTTCACGTCAGAAAAAATACGGTGGCCTAGAACTTTTTTTCTTCTTCAGTCTCTTGTCAAAGGAGGCATAGAAGGCGCACCGAGATGAGAGTATCGCGCAGGCTGGACACCCTTGCAGGCGGTGCTACCGCTACAGCAGTTGCCGCAGGAGCAGCTGCCACGGCATCAGCCTCAGGCTCCTCCGGTGCGGCCGCTTTTGGTGCAGCTTCCTGAAAAGTTTCGGGATTGATCGACAGCCGATGTGTGAGGGACAAGAAACAAGAGCCGATGCAAAAGACTGCGCAGAGCTAGAAATAAACATCAAGAGGACAACAGAGCTGACTTTTCTATTCAAAAAACTTCACGCGCGCAAACGTGCTCAGCCCTCATCAGTCGTTTCTTTCTAAAAGTGCGCAAAATGGCGCGAAGGTTGCATACCTCCTTTTTCTTCTTGGCGGCAAGCACCGGCGGCGCTTTAGCTGCGCGCTTCAACGAGCTCGACAGCAGCAGAGATTGCGATGGTGGCAAGAAGGCATTGGCCCCCACTGCCAGCATCAACGCGATGACCAAGGATGACGTAAAGCTCTTCATTTTTCTTGATGATAAGTTCTATTGACGAGGTTGACAAGAAACGAGGATTTTAGATACAACGTCAGTTCAATGTGAATGAGGACGAAAAGTCCCGGCGGGTTGACATTCATTTTTTTGCAATTTCGTGAAAAGTTGTTGTAATTTCGTGGCTACAGTTCGTTTGTTTGTTGTTCTCATCTTTCGTCTTCAGAACTCGCCTCCTTAATCCTTCTCCCTCTAGTACTTCGTTTCCTGAACTAGATGTGGTTCAAATATAATTGCCATGAATTAACTCCGAATGAAATTCATTCAAGAAGGAAAATGGATATGGAGCTGCGTGTATTTCGCTCCTCCCTATATGTTTCTGTTGAACTCTGAACTCAATTTTCCATGCGGCCTCCCTCGTCACCACTCGCTTCTTCCTCTTCCATGTCCTTCTCCTCCTCCTCGTCGTCTTCGTCGTCGTCGCTATCGCCTTGAGCTACCTTCAGCTCGAGCGCGTACTCTTGGTCGCAGCCAATGTACGAGTCGCACATGAAGTAGAGGGTGAGGGCGTAGTCCCCGGGCTCGTCCGGCGCCACGAAGTCCAGCTTCACGTTGGCTTTTTGCGCAAGGGCCACGCGCTTCACGCAGAGCAAGGCGTTTGTTTTCGCGTTGCCAATCACCAGCCACCAGCCCTCGTGCTTAGGCTTCGGGTATTTGGGCGCATAGACCATGGTCGGGCCCGCTGCTCCACCCGCTGCCTTCGCTGCACCTGCCTCGTCCTCTTCGTCGTCATCGTCCATTTCCCGCTCGAGCGACACCATCACGCTCACGGCGTCCCCCGTTTCCACTTGATCCGCGTCTACCACTTCGAAGTTCAAGTCCACGTTGGGGTACGCGTTGCAGAACGCCGCCACCTCTTGGGTCTCGGCCGCAGACAAACGAAGCAAATCGTCTCGGACGTCGTCTTCCAGCGCCATGACGTCAAACACCGTCTCCACGTCCCCACTGCCGTCCTGAGGCAGCATCGCGTTGTTGGCGGCTTTGCACCGCTGCAAGGTGTCCTTGGTCACGTGGGGGAGCTGCAACAGGGGGTGGTCCTTGTCCCACAGGCCTTGCACCACCATTTGCGAGCATTCCATCGCCACAATCGCGGGTTTGAGCCACCCGTTGCTGGAAATCACGTCCACCAGGGCCTGCAGCAGCTTCAAGCTGTGGCCCAGCACTGTGGCCTGGTCGCTGGCCAGCTCCGAGGACAACGGGTGCCGCGAAAAGTGCGCCTGGAGCAGCACCAGAGCCTTGGTGTGGGGGTCGCTGAATTTGGACGAGTCGGGGAGCTTCTGCGGCAAGTGGTGCGCCAAGTTTTTGATCAGCTGCTCTTCGTGGTGGCGCACTGGCAACTCCCCATACTCCGACGCCGCGCACACAATCTCGAGCAGGCCACGGAGCTTGGTTTTGTCGGTCAGCGAGGACGCGAAGAGCTCTACGGTGGTGTAAGCAATGTAGTAGTAGGCGGCAATCATGCCCAAATTGAGGGGCGACAGATTGATCTCGTCTTCTACTGCCAGTGCGCGCGACTCCTCGAGGTCGGTGATGACGCCTTCCACCAGTTGCGACAGATGGTCTGAGAGGTGGCTGTGGGTGGTGCCTTGCAAGTTGTAGTAGTTGGGGTTGTGCGCTAAGCGAGGCCAGTACAGGGTCCAGGTCATGTAATCCACTGCTTCTTGCTTGTTCTCCACCGTTTTCGTCACCACTTCTGCATTCAAGTGGTCGTGCAAGAAATGGTCCAAGTGTGACTCCACTGGCAGCGGCTCGAGCAGCAGGCGCTGCAAGGCGTCCGCCCGCGGCCCGTGGCACTGCACCAAGGCCACTCCGTGGGCATCGATGGAAGGCCGCCCGGCGCGCCCCACCATGTGCAAGAGGTCGGCGATGGGGTAGTCCACGTACCTGAGAATTGAGAGAACGGGAAGGAAAAGTACAGAGGGGGACATGAGGGACATCACGTGCATAAGAAAAATAACACCTGAAGCAAATTAGTTGATGAGCATGACGCATTTGTCAATTCACAATAGTTCACTTCTACAACACTAACCGGTGTTCGCGGCCGTCGTAGGACACGGTGTCCATCACCACCACCATCGAGGCCCGGCACGGCACCTGCCACGCTAGGCCATAGGGCACCACCAGCACGCGGGCTACGCCATCGCTTGCCAGGCCCTGCACGCGCTGGCGCTCCTCCGCAGACATGCCTGCGTGCACGAAGGCCACCCCCTTGGGAAGGGTGGAGGCCAGGGCGGGGTCGGCGATGTGGCCTTCGGCTGACGTCATCACCGCGTCGAGCTGGCTGGCCACCTGCACCTTGGCCTCTTGAGTGGCACCTCCGAGGAACAGCAGAGGGTCTCCACCCGCCGCTGCATAAGTCGCGAAGTCAATGGCCGTGAGCTGCGCTTGTTTCCGGCTCGGCACGTAGACCACCACGCAGGGGGCCCGCGCCATCGCCAGCGAGGCCTCCGGAGACGAGGGCGCGTGGGCCGAGGCCGCAGCGGCAGCGGCTTGCGCCACGTCACTGGTGACATGGTCGGCAGCGGCCACGAAGGCGGGCTTGCCCATGGACACCATGCGAGCGCCGAAGTGCGCGACTTCGAAGCCGTTGAGCTTCACCAACAGGGGTACAGGGCGGACCTGCGGATAATTGTGGTTTGGACAGCCAAATTAGGTGCAAAACGAAATGATTACGTGTATAATTTTGTTTTTCATGAGCAAAGAACAACACAAACAACCCAACAAAAATTCGTTGCTTAACGTCAACAATCAACACAGCGCTGAGAACCACCCATTTTTATCCCCCCTACCTGAGGGTGGAAAGCAAACAGCCCATGGCCGCTCGCGCCCATCCAATCCCCCACATCTTTGGCGTTGGCCAGCGAAGCGCTCAGGCCCACGATCCGGGCGCCTCGCTTCGCCTTGTCGTCGCTTGCAGCGGCTTCTTGGAGCTGGTTGGCGATGTAGCGGGTGCGGCTGACCACCACTTCCAGCGTGGGGCCCTGCCCGCCCCCGCCCACCAAATGCATCTCGTCCGCCACCAGAAGCTTCACCTGATGACGAAAGAAGAGCAGAGCGCGCGTTGACGCATGTGAGCGATTGAGTGAAAGAAGGCATATATTGAACAGTCTTCGAGTTTCTACATTTTCCTTGGGGTTTTCCTTCCCAAGACCCTGCGGTTTAGTATGAGCACCTCTTGCACGGCCTTGCGCTGTTTCCAACGCCGCGAAATCATGTCCCACTGCTCCGCCGTCGCCACCACAATGGTCGCCTCTTGCAGTGCCTTCAAATCCGCGGCTTGCTCGCCGCTCATCTGCACCACCTTGACCCCGAGGCCTTGCTCAAACTTCACGGACCAGTCTTGGTAGGTCGCGTCACAGACCGCGGGCTGGGCGCACACGTAGACGCAGCGCGCCGGTGGGGCACCCGCCGGGAGGGGCGCGCGGAGCATCCGCAAGATCGCAAACTCGGCGCAGGCGGTCTTGCCACTGCCCGAGGGAGCGCACACCAAAACGTTGTCGTCGGTTTCGTACAGCTGGGTGAAGCATTGGGTCTGCACTGGGTTGAAGTAACCCCCCTTGCTGCTACCACCGCCAGCCATGGCTGCTGCGGCCGCTGCTGCCCGGTTGATGTGGCCAAAAAGCGCGTTTTCCACCTTTGGCTGTTTTAAGTGCGCCACTGGCAGCGGCTGCAGGTCTAGGAGCTCGGTAGGGGGTGGGAAACGGTGCGGCATCACCAGGTTCCGGAAGGAAATCGGCAGGGAAGCTTCGGCGTGCAGCCACCGGTCCGACACCACCCGCAAGAAGTACTGCGGGGGCAGCGGGTCGAACAGCGGCACCGTGAAGTTCACCACGTGCTCTTCCGACGCGTAGGCCTCCTTCAGGACGAAGGGCTCCTGGTGCAGCACCGTTTCGCCGTCCACGTCCTCCACCATGATGTGGAACAGCAGCGCGTAGTCGTGCATCTTGGGGTCGAACTCAAAGTCAGGGGTGATCGTTAGCTCCACTTTCAGCAGCGACCGCGTCACGGGTTGCACGTGGGCTGCCAGCTCCAGCCTCGGGAACTTGTGCACAATCGCGTGCAGAGGTTTGCCCATTTTCGGCAGCTTCACCAACTCGCCCAAGTCCGCTGGTTTGAGGTCGTAGTAGCGCTCCCAGGGGATGTCCTTGCGCTCCAGCATCCGTGCGATTTTCTCGGGCAGTTGCTTGAACTGCCGCAGCGGCGACTGCGACAGCCACATGCGCCGTTCCACCATTTGGCACAGCGCCAGGCACTTGTGCACCAAAGCTGCCCACCCGCGCCGCTGCGCAATGTCCAAGAGGCAACGCGTCAAACGAGCCGCCGACTGACGAATGAACGTCAAATCTGCCACGAGCGCGAAACCTTCGAGCTTCAAGTTGCTGATGTAGGCCTGCAAGAGCACGTTGACTTTAGCCGAGGGTTCATCCACCGCTTCCTTGATGGGCACCGGCACCCGCGCCGAAAGTTTGGCCAACTCCAGCTTCTCCTCTTCCCGGACGTGAATGAACTCGAACTCGGAGCTGAGGCTGAACAAGCGAAAGAGCTCGATGTCGCTCATGGTCGGCTTCAGGTACTCGTTGTAGGTCGCCATCGATTGATGGCCCACGTAGTAGTGCGACGCCACCCTGCCCAGGGCTTGGGCTTGGAGCTGGCCCGTGCGGCGGTCGTACTTGATCAGCTTGCTGCGGTCTAAGGCCGTCGCGGCGGCGTGCGCCAGGTCCAGGCGCCGCTGCAGGAGCTGAGGGTCCAGCGACAGCTCTTCCACGGTGACGCCATAAGTCTCGGGCGACTGCAGCATCCGCACGTGGAGGTAGGTGTAGCCGAGCCAATCGGCGGCATCGCGCAAGGTGCCCACGCCCCCAAGCACCACTTCGGCGTTGAGCATGTCGGGGAGCTTGGCCACCAGCTGCGACTCAATCGGCAGCTGCTGGTTCATCAGGCTCAAGTAGTACTGGAGCTCCGAGTGCTGGGTCACAATGATGCCTTCGCCTTCGGTGTCGAAACCCGGGCGCCCGGCGCGCCCCAGCATCTGCATGATGTCCAAAGGGCTCAGCTCGACCCACCGCCCTTTCTCCGGGTTGTACATTTGCGTACCCTTAATGATCACCGTGTGCGCGGGCAGGTTGACTCCCCACGCCAGCGTCGAGGTAGAGCACAGCACTTGAATGTGTTTGGACGCAAACAAGTCTTCCACGCTGTTCCGGTCAGCCCGTGTCATGCCTGCGTGGTGAATGGCAAACCCGTACTCTAGCAGCTCCTTCAAAGCGGGGTTCGCCGCCGACTCGGCTTCCTCCCGCAATATTTCCGAGGTGGCGGACTCCGGCGCGATGAACTGGCCAATGGTTTCGTTCTCCACGCACAAGTCCCGCAAGGCGGTGGCCGTCTTGGCGGTTTCCGCGCGCGAGTGGCAGAAAATCAGCACCTGGTGGCGCCCCGCACACGCCAGGACTTTCTCGTAGCAAATTTCGTTCATGAGCGCGAAACGCTTGAGGGCCTTCTTTTCGGTGATGCCAATGTACTGCTGCTGCAGCGGCACCGGCCGAAACGAATTGTCGAAGAAAAACAGCCCCTGTTCTGGGTCCACCCGCAGGAAAGCAGCCACGTCGGCATAGTTCGGCAAGGTCGCTGAGAGGCCCACGATCCGCACCATTTCTTGGGTGGTCTCCACTTGACGCACGGTGCGCGCCACGATCGACTCGAGGACGGGCCCACGGGAGTCGTGCAGCAAGTGAATTTCGTCGATGATCAGGAGCCGCACCAGCTGGGTGTAGGTGCGCTCCCCGCTTTTGCGGGTGACAATGTCCCACTTTTCGGGGGTGGTGACGATGATGTGGGTGTCCTTGATTTGTTGCCGGGTCAGCGACTGGTCTCCCGACAGTTCCTTCACTTGAATCCCGAAGGGCTCGAGCCGCCGCTGGAAGTTGAGCACGCATTCTTGGACCAGAGCTTTCATCGGCGCCACGTAGACGATTTTGAACGCGTCGAGGTCGAAGCCTTCAAAGTAGAGAGGGAGGCAAAAGAAGGGTAAAAGTGAGCAACAAGTTGGGGGAAAGAGGGTGCACGAGTGGAAATATAAAGCCAAAAGAATAGAAAAAATATATAAGCATTGAAATGAAAAGGAGCACGGATAGAGCTTTCCGTTACGTTGCTCAATCTTTCTGTCCTAAATGTCTCACCTTTTCCGTCAGGCTTCACGTGTTGCGCAAGCACGTTGAGCATGCACATCACCGCCACGTTGGTCTTCCCCGCCCCCGTAGGGGCGCACAACAGCAAGTTCTCGTTGGTCTCTAGCGCCACGCTCTTCATGCGGGACTGAATCCGGTTCAGCGCTTTCATGCCCTCAAACGCCGGGCGCGTCCATTCCGGCATCGCATTCGGGTCGCCCGCGGCGCCGTGAATTTGCACCAGCACTTCGCCCGGCTGTGGCTGGTGCACGGCTGCGGGCACATGCACTTCTTCGTAGCCCTTCTTGGAGGCGCGCCACGACTTGTCGGGCAGCTCGCAGCGCTTGTTCGACATGTGGTGGCTCCCATCGGCGAAAGCCAGAGAAGTGAGGTCCACCTCCCCCCGCCCCGCGCTCAAGAGGGCTTTGGCCCCGCGCACTTCGTTGCCACCGCCAACTGATGAACAGATGAAATGTGAAAGGGAGGGAAATGGTATGATGAAGAGAGCGCAAAAGTAAAGCAAATGAGTTTCGATCGTTTGTACAGGGAAAAAGGCCTCGAGAGAATACATGTACATCACACTCCCGAACAACACTTTTCATCTACGCTCACGCCTCAAGAAAATATTGAGGAAGTGCGCTACAACTCCTTCACACAAATTATAAAAATCACTCCCTCACCGGCAGCCGCAGCGTCCGCATCAGCGTGCATCGACTTGAGCTGCTGGGCTTCCTTCAGCGACTTGGACCTGAAGTCGGCCATCCGATCGCTGACCCATGACTCCGCCGTGGCCACTTGGCTCAGTTGCTGCAAGATCGCGGGGCCCGCGCCACTGGGGTCCGCCATCATCTCCTCTTCCACCGCCAAGCGGGCTTCGTCGGTTTGCGCTTGTTTGAGCTTGGTGCAGTACAGGATTTTCGCCCGGTTCTTGAGCAAGACGCGAATCAGCTCAAAGCGCTCGTAGTCCAAGAGCACCTGGTTGCATAAGGGCAAAGGGGAAATGATATCGCAGACGGCCATGGTTAAACGTAAAGAGTATACGTGCGCAGCAGAGGTCGTGAGGTTGCAGTTGGTTCTCACTTCAGACAAAACCAAAATAAGGGCCCGACCAAGAATATTACGCAGCAAAAGGAGAGAGGTAGAAGCCATTCATTTCCTCCTTTAAAAAAAAAAAACTCGAGTTACTCGTCTTCAATCCTTACCAGGAGGTCGTTTTCGCAGACCCGTTCGTCGGATTGTTGCAGCAATCCCAGCACCTCATCGGCTTTGGTGGCCGACTCCGTAGCGTCCCCGTAAAAGGCACTCAACGAGCGCTGCAGCCAATGCGCGTCAATGTCCTTCACGTTCAGCGTGCTCCCGTCGCCCCCTTCGCCGTCCGCGCCCTCTTCGTCGTCACTGTCCACTCCCTTGACTAGCTTCGCTGACGCCATGGCCTCCACCCCGCCCTCGCCCCCTTCGTCGTCTTCTTCGTCGCGGACCTCGTCTTCGTCGTCGTCGCCGTCGCCCTCTTCCTCCGAATCGTCGTCAAACACCACGGCCACGCCCATTTCTTCGTCCAGCTTTTCGTCGTCGCCATCTTCGCCTTCGCCCCCCGCCTCAGCCGTGGCTTGCCCGTTGTTCCCGAAGTCGGAGATCTGGCGGCCGCTCACGATGAGCTTGTTGAACTGTTCAGGCGTCACTTTCCCCACCAACTTGTCGATTTCGCTGTGCCGCTCAGGGTCGCGCAAGGTGTCGTCCTTGAGCAACGCGAGCACCTGTTGGTAATGGACGAAAGCAGCGAGCGAGGGTTGAAACATGGCAGAAGGAAGCTTAAATACAGTAGACACTAAACAAGAGGGGCATGGCAAGAAGTGGAAAGGGCAGCTATATACGCAATCTAAGCACCTAAGAAATAAATTGCCTTCTCATAAATCGTGTAGGCATAAAGAAGCTTTTCAACTTAGAGAAGGGGCAGGAGGAGGAGATGGGGTGTTGGAGGAGATCGACATACCTCGTCAGCGGCTCCTCGGAGCACGTCCTGAGGCTGATCGCCCACGCACAGCTGCACGACAGACAGAATCTGCTCGTACGCTGTCTTGGACTCGCGCGTTTTGGGGCGGTAGTTGATGGAGTCGCCGTCTTCGGTTTCGGTCATCACGGAGGAGCCTTTGCCAGCCTTGAACACTTTCGCCTTTCTGGCCTGTTCCTTTTCGCCGGCCTTGGCTTCGGTCGCCATGCGCTCGCGCTTTGCCTTCGATTTCTTCATCTTCTCCTCGAGTTCCGGCGCGCGCCCCTGCCCTGACTTGTCGCCCATTCGATACACGATGCGCCCCTGCAGGGACTCAACTTCGCCGGTGGCCTCCGAAGCATCGCGCCGCTTGTCGCGCTCCGCCGTGAGCACGAGGTTAGAGTTCGCGCGGTACTCATACTGGCGGCTACGGGCGGCTTCCTCAGCCATACTGAACTTGGCGACTGCTCTTTACGGCTGTATGCGCAAATTCGAAGCTAGGTGGGTGGTGCCTACTAGCCAGACTTCGATCACCTCTCTTTCTTCTTGGTTCGAGCAGGCAGGCAGGCTGGCTGCTGGCTGGCTGGCACAATGATTTTTATCGTAAAAGTACGTAATATTCAAAAATTTACTTGTCGCTTGACGCGAACTCCTGCAAAAAAGAGAAGCCAGCACAGGGCACAGGGCCAGCCAGAAAACTTTTTTGACACTGTGGAGCCGTAGAGGTATCTGTAGAGCTGTAGAAGTAGGGGGCTATACGCTACGGGCGGACCGCAGCGTTCAGTGAAAATGTCAAATAGTCTCACGGATGGCATAAGGTTTGAGTATATTCAAAGCCCTTTCTCTAGCTTTATGCAGCACTTGGTTGCACACGTCGTTGCTGTCGAAGAGTTGGCATGACAGCATGCATACATAAAACGCGTGATATCTTGAGATCATCATTGATTAACCTACCTGCTATGCTCATCTAACCTGCCTGTAGTGTCAACGAAATCGCTTTCAGCTTCCTGGTCCTCTTATCGAGTATTTCGTTCTTCCTCGCCTTTTCGGTAAAAACACACGCTTTCCTCTTACGTCACGTTTGCGATCTTTCGGTGACTAGAATGACTAAATGTCATCAACTTTCCCCAGTAAATCATTCTGATGGACACCGGATCTCATACCTTTTCTTAGATATTGTCATCGGCCAAGTTTGCGGTGACGGCAACGGATGATCAAACTTTCACTGAACCTGATGGAACCACGGGCCACTACGAATCGACGGAAAAGCTCACCCTCAAATACGACAAATTCGCGTCGCTTGAGTTCACGATGATCATTTCAGTGGTAAGACTTGCGATGTTCTGTTGCCAGCAATTATTCACTACAGGGCATCGGAGGCGTGGGGCTGCATATTATGTTCATTTGTAGTTCATTTTTATGCATGGGGTGCAGGAAGGTCCCACGTTTGCTTGCTCTAAAAGGAAACGAGAGGTTGCACCAATGTTTTCATGTTTAACCCATCTTCTGACCTCGTTATATTGCTCATCTCCATCTTTTTGCAGCTTGAGTGGATTTTCACGATAGTGCTGATTCTAGTCTTCCTCGTCACGCAGCTCACGGACTCAATCAAGATACCGGTGTGGGTGAAGGGAAGCCTCAAGCGCAGTTGTGCCTTGGCCGTGTTCTTTGGCTACACGGCTGCTCTGGCGGTGGGCGCCATGTCTACGAGCTGCAACGCTGGCAACGGCGTCACCATAAGCACTTATGAGAAGTCCGCGATTGAGGACGAAATCAGCAAATTTTGCAACAAAGTGGGAGCCACGTGCACCTTCGTGTGGCTGGGCACCATCGCCATGGCAGGTGGCATTGGCCTCAAGTACCGGGCAGGCACTTTCAACGACGACGACGCGGCTTTTGCCTACGGCAACGAAGGCAGCGACCCGAATTACGCTCCGAACAGCGCTTACGACGCTGAGCATGGAGTGGACGAGGAAGCGAGTGCGGGTGCGTTCCACGAAAGCCCTGAAAAAGCTGCAGGGGGTGGATACAAGGCAGACAGCAACGGAGGGCGCAACTCATTTGCGTCAGAAACCCCTCCTGTTGTAAGCAGTGCTGATCTTTAACGAAAGCCACCAGTTTCTTTCCTGCTGATCTGGGATCTCTATTGTCTTGATTTTAGCCAGGCGCCTTGATCTTGATCCTTGATTTTTGCGTCGAAAGTCGGAGGTGTATTTTATTAAATATACCAGCCCTGTAGAGTAATACTTTGAAGACTCCCCTTTTTATTCTGCTGTTCGTTATTGATTAGTTATATCTCAACTCAGCAAATAGAACGCAGCGCGCAGCGGCCAAATGCCAAGTGGCAAATGGGCGATCTCGAGTTTGAGTTTTAGACTAAATATTAATGCCTCAGCGCAGCAAGCAGGCCAAGGCAAACGAAATTAATTAAGAGAAACGATCGCACAATCTTAAATCGTTTCTTGGGGCACTCGAGCAGCCGCTTGCTGCGGCGTGCCTTCGACTGTAGGGAACCATTCTGGCTTTCGAGCAGCTGCAGCGACGAGCCCTACTCCATCCACCAACACGATGAAGGTAGTGGTCAGCATCAGCGTTGGGGCGTTGGAGCTTAGCCCTAGATTCACGAATGCGATGAAGATGATGAAGATGCCCTTGAAGGTGTGGTTGTACATGAACCCGAAATTGGCGCGCATTTCAAGCTCCAAGAGTGTAAGCTCGTAAATGTGGCTCAGTTCGTAAGCTGCCAAGATAGTGGCAAAGAGCGACGCATACACAAAAATGAAAAACTCGGAAAATCCGGGCGACGACATGAAGCCCACTATAGCGGATGCATACATCAGTGCAGCTGAGGCTAGGTGCAAGCAGGTGAAGCCTCGTGTAACCAGGTACTCTTCTTGTGCCTCGTTTCCAGCTCCAATGAAGCGCGAAAAGCGGCCTTCACCAGCTGAATAGCTCTGATTATCGTCTTCCCACACGCCATCTACCTTCATCTGAGATGCAGTTATGGGGTCCTCCCATGCCCTACTGTTTCGGCTTTTTGGGCTACCATTGTCGCTCTGAAGCCAGCTCGGCATTTCCGACATCGTTCTATCCACCACTAGCAGTCAATTACGATGGGCAAGCTTAAGTTACAACAATATAATCACTAAGGCTAGAAGCTTTAACCACAAATATGATGCTGCTCCATAGCACGAAAGATATTGATCCAATTCTAGCGCAACAACCTAGCTAGGCTCTGTGCTCTAAACTCTAAAACCTAATCTCCTCCCCAAAAGAGAAGACAGAGGAGCAGCGAATGAATCAATCTCCCGAATATAATTTGGACCGGAATTTTAGACATCTCCGTTGTTGCTCCGTGGTAGGTGTAAAATGAACATGCGCGGCATATGTGGGCAATGGATTGACATAGACACCAGTTCCTAGTATCAAGATGTCAGCGGGAGAGTCATGTATGATTCATATGCTCAGGAAACTTGTTGTTTAGACTGCACTTTTTTGGCTTTATCAGTTGGCATCGGTGTCTCTCCTCCTCATGGCTCTACCTCCAGCGCCGCTGTTCAAAACAGCGAATACGAAGCACGCTAGGTTGCCCACTGGTACCTATCGCACGGACTATGAGGTCAACCAACTTAAGCTTGGCGTGTATTACCTCTCGTCGGAGCTTGAAGTGTCGCACCCGCCACAGAAGAAGATACCAGGTGCACACTGCCACGAACCGCGCTCGGAAATCGAGTTGTTCTTCGATCGAGTGGGCCGTGGGGAGTACAAGGAAGTGAAAAAAATCCTTATGGATAAACCTGAACTGGGGCGCTACAAAGGCATCGCTGGTGACTCTGCCTTGCACGTGGCGGCTGCGCGTGGCTTGTCAAAAATGACCAAGCTCTTGGCACAAGTGAGTGACATCGACGGGCGCAACCAAGCAGGTTGGACGCCGCTGCACCTCGCAATCCTAAACGGCCACGCCAATTCAGCACAAGCGCTCGCTGAGAAAGGGGCTTCGTTCACCAAGAAAGACCACGGAGCGTTAACGGGCAAACGGGCGACGCCAGAAGACCTCGTCGCCAGCCACACTTCCTGGAAGCCCGACCAGCTGAAACTGTGGAAACACCCCCCGAAGAGGGAACTGCCACCCCCTGGAAGCCCTCGACGGCCAGAATGCCGCAAGCGGGTGCCTCCAGAACCCGCGCCACCGCCGACCACCGACCCCCTTACCGGCGAGATCGAGTACGCGGAAGCTCCGCCATGCCCAGACGACCTGTTCTGGAAGGCCATCTTCAGTGCAGACAGCCCAACGGTCCTCGACATGTTAGTGGATATGTTTGACCCGAACGTTTACGACGACAATGCGGACTACGTCGAAGTAGATGACGTAGCCTTGCCAGCGTACCAAGAGGTCGACGAAATCGACGAAGAAGATTTGAAGGAGAAAGAAGAAGCCCGAATGTTGAAGATTCGAGAAGAAGCCCTAAAAAGAGAGGCAGAGGCGAAAGGCACGTCCAAAAAGAAGAAAAGTGCCAAGGACGACAGCAGTGTGGCCACGTCATCATCGCTCTTGAACAAGGACGAAGAGGCAGCAGCTCAAGCAGCCGCACAGGCCGCTAGGCCGAAAACAGGGACCCCCCTCATTGTCTCGGTCTGTGCCATGGGCAACGTTCGCATGGTAAGCTTTCTTGTGCCACTAAGGGAGTGCTAGGAGGGGGGGGGCGCTATGCGACAAAATAGCAATGGGCAATGCAGTAGTATTGGGTGCCTCTTCTTTTACATTCAACCCTTCCATGTGGCGCCTTTCTTGGGGTCGAGTATTGAGAGTGCGTGGGCGCGTTTATTTAGCATACATACTTACCGTGGCGTGCCTTTGCGTTGCGGTCATCATTTAGTGCGTTCTTTATGCCGTGTGAACATCTACATGTATTGCGCCATATCTCAGGCGGAGCTCATGCTTCAATTCGGGGCGATGCCCGATGCTCCCGACCGTCGTGGTGTAACTCCTCTCATTGCAGCAGCCGCCAACGGTCACCATGCTGTGGTCTTCAAGCTGGTGGAAAAATTGAAGGACCTAGTGCTTCCGGCGCAGCTGCCTCGTGTGCTCGACTGCACCTACAAGACCCCTTTGCGCACGGATTTAACGGGCAGGAGCGCGCTTCTGGCAGCGGCGAGCCGCTTAGAGCCTCGATGCGTGCAGGTGTTGCTGGAGTCTGGCTGCAACCCGAAAGCTGTCGACGCGTGTGGCCAGTCCGCCTTGCACCTCGCGTGTGCCGCGGCTGCCGCGGCCGGGCGAATCGCGCGTCGGCGGGCTGCGCATGCCCAGGTGGCAGACGCAGAGGCCAACGCGAAGTGGGAAAAGGAAGAAGCGGCCAAGAAGGTGGCCAAGCCGAAATTCGGCCTTTCGCTCGGTGGGGCAGGTGCCTCTCCCAAGAGCCGAGGCGGCGGCGATGGGCGCATGAACTCCTCGAGCCCTCTCCGCGGCGGCGGCGGCAGCAGGGGCAGCCTTGGGAGCCGCGGCAGTGGCAATTCGTCCCCTCTGAGCTCGCGCGGCGGTGGGTCAAGGGGCTCTTCGTCTCGAGGCGGCAGTGGGAGATTGTCTTCTTTCGATGCAGAACCGCCGCCGGGACCGCCCGTGACGCAGGTATGAGTAGAAGGACCAAGTGTGTATGCTGAGAAAGTGTATTAGAGGTAGAGCACGAAATTGAAAGCAGTAGCACACAAAAACTACACTCGCTGGCGAAAGCGCTTTTTCTATTCACGGCCTTATTTTTAATTAGACTTCGTTTAAGCTTTTTTGTCTCTTCTTCTATTTCATTTTCGTCTCTTATCTCTGCCCCCCCCTGCCCCCCTCTCTCTCCAATTTAAGGCCCGCATCGAAGCGGACAAAGCTCGGGGCAAATTTCTTGCCGGAGAAAAAGCGGCAGTGGAGATCGTGCGGGCCTTTGTCTCGAAACAGTATTTGGACGTGAATGAGCGCAATGGGTTTGGGGCTACTCCTCTGCATTTGGCAGCGAGAGATGGCGTGGCGGAATTGGTCACTTTTATGCTGGAAAATGGAGCTGAGGTATGGAACCACACAAAGAAAATTGGACCATAATCACAGCGTGTTGTGGTGTGTCAAATATTCATGGCGAAATGATATTGTTACGGAAAAGGAGAAAGATGAATACTGAAACATAGAGAAGACAAAGTTATACTTTCTTCGCTCTGTTGTACACCACGTTGATGGCTACTCACACGGACGTCCCTTATCTCTTTCTGTGGTGCGTGCGTTTCTGCCATCGTCATTACCATCGTCCTCCAATCAGATTGACCCTTTAGACGAGCATCTTCGCACTCCATTGCATTTGGCGTGTGCCAACGCGCACTTGGCTGCGGCCACCTCCCTAGTGAACCATGGCGCGAACTTAAAGGCAGTCTCGGGCACGCTAACCACGCCCATTGCGCTCGCCGCGAAAGCTGCCACTTTGGACAGCGCCCCGCAGTGGTTCGACATGCTACAGGGGGCGGTCAACCAACGGCGTGAGGCCGCCCATGCCGCAAAAGTCGCCGCCCGAGAGGAGAAAGCCCTGGCCCTGGCTGCGCGGCTTGAAGCCAAAACCGCCAACAGCAGCCGTGTGAACACCCCCAAAGGAGGGGAAAGAGGAGAAGTTAGTCGCCCTGTGTCACCGTCGCAATTGCAATCGCCTGACTCGCCCTCCAACAATCCCCGGCTAACGATGCTGCCCTCTCTCAGCCCAAATCCAAGAACACCACCTTCAAATATGAGGTAGTTTCGTTGAGATTAGCGCGAATGAATTAAGGTGGCTTTTTGAGTACAATGATCGATACAGAATCCACATGTGATGGAAATGTGCGAATGTAACGTACTCTTATTCGCTAAGTTTATTCCCCCCGGGCCCCTGGAACCCGGAAGTACTACGAAGTGTCGTTAAGGAAAATTCAAAGGCGGCGAAATAACCCGTAGCTGGCGAGCAGACGCCAGCGCCAGCAAATAGCAAAGTGCTTCCCTTTCCCTTTTGCTTGGGGCTAGATCTCAGCTCTCTAGCCAAGACCAAGCGCTCTATCTCTTCCTCTTTCCCAGGCCTCGGCGGTGCTAATTCAGTAAGCAGTATGGCTCTAGCCTTCTAGCTTTCAGATGATAGATGATATTCAAAGTATTCATACTTACTTCAAACTGATGGCTCTCTAACATGGCGTCGGCCTCGTTCTCATTCATTTGACAGGCTTTCGGCACTAGAATTTTGTATGTAGGAAGTAGCAAGGAACACTGTATGGTACTTAAGGCAAAACTTATGATTAAGCCAATTAAGCCCACGGATTTGAGAGGGGTGCCGACGTCATGCTATTGGAATTGCCGCTGCTTCGCCCTTGAGAATATCCGCCTCTTCCTCCTCGCCCTCGCCTGCCAGCACCACCTCCACCTCGCAATTGCCACGTCGCAGTCGCAGTAGCAGCAGTGCTATTTCCACTGCTGCTGCCTAGAGCTATACCAGTGCCAGCAAAGGCAACTGGCGCAGGCCGTGAATGAACAAATACTGCAGGGATGGCAATGGATGGCAGAATTCCGTTCGATCGTAAAGTGGTAGCGGTTTCAGGGTAAATTATAGTGAGCACCCACGCGGACGCAATTGCTATTGCAAAATGCGCAAAAGGCAACCAAATAGCAGCAGCTAAAGACACCCCAATCGTGCTCCCAAGAGGTGGAGTGCTGAAACCGGAGAAAATTCCCGCATGGTTTTCTTCAGCTTCAGCATGGATAAAATCCTCCCTGTGAGCGAGGCCACCAGCGATCACAGGCCAGCGCGCCGCTAAAGCTGCAAGAGTGCAAAAACTGGAGATGGCTAGGAACCACGATAGCGCAGCTGCAGTCAAAAGCAACCGTTGGCGGTCTTCTCTCAAAGGCCAAACAGAAGAAGAAAGTAGCTCTGAAGGAGAAGTCGCAGCGGACAGCAAAGAAGGTGCCGTCGTAGGTAGTACAGATGTCGGCTGTACTGGTCCACGACATAGACAATCATTGGGAGGTGGATGAGCACTCGCTGCACTGGCTACCACTGCGAGAGCCAGAATCGCCCACCCCGCTTCCGGTGGAAATAGCGAGTCTGCAAGCATGAACCCTCCCAGTAGTCCCGTGATGTGCCCAGCAACGATAAACGTTAAAGCAGAGCACGCATAGCGAGCACCGTAAGCATCATCGTCATCGATGTCGGCAGCAGCAGGCACAGGTGCTGAGACAGGTACAGCAGCGTAAGCCCTGGCAGCAGCACGCAATACTGATGAAGGCCTCCAGCACAATCCTCTGGCAATGGTTTTACAAAAAGAGCGCACCACCGCGGCCGCTGCGGGTTGAAGGTGTCTGGTGGGGTGCAAGAGGTCTTTGCAGTGCCAGATGGCAGTGGCGCAGGCCCAGGGAGCCAGGGAAGAGAAAGAGCCGTTGAGCCACCCCCAGGAAAGGGGGAATCCCACCACAATGCCCGCGAGATGCCCCACGAAACTGGCTGGAAAACACGCAGACAAAATAAGGAAGTACGCAAGAAGAAGAAGAAGAAGAAGAAGAAGAAGGGTAAGTACAAGTTGAAGGGGAGAAGCACAACTTGCACATTCATGGGTGTGACCGTTGACTTCACGCATTCACCAGTGCAATGAATTCCCTCACTAACCTTTCGGAAGAATCAAGCTGGTGACCACTAGGAGCACAAAGGGGGACGCATTGAACGCTAAGCCGCCATCACCACTGCCGATAGCATCGTTTGAGTGGAACCATCGCATTAAGAAGCCTCCTCCTCCTCCCAGTGGCAACGGTAAACTTACGGTGCTGAAACAGGGCCCAATTGGCAAAGGGCACAGGGCCTTGGAGTGGCACGCGCGCACAGTGAGCCAGGCGAAGAGCACCGCCGAAAAGCCCACAGCCCGCTGCTCCCGCATGTGTAACATCCCAAACCTATATTTTTGTTGTTTTGTTTAGACGAAGAGACGAAGCAAAAAAAGAGAAGTAAAAGCCACCAAGCGTGCATGCGAAACAATTTACACAAGTTTTTATGGTTGAAGGGCTCTGTTCTGATTCCTCATTGTATTTTACTACGAGCAGTATATTTGGTGTGCAGTGTGTGAGGAATGCACATGCACGCCATTTACCGAGTCACAAGCACATGCGTGATCGCCAGCGCAGCTACTCCGGTGAACACTGCTAGCACCACAGCTTGCGCTAGAAAAGTTGCGCTACTGCCCGCTGCAGGCTCTAATTCGCTTCCTAAGCTCCACAATCCCGCCATATTCATGCCCAAGTGCCAAAGGTCCAAGTGCGTGAATGCTGACGTCACAATTCGCCAAAGGCCACCTTGGTCGACCACTAGGGCATACGATATGGCCATGTTATCGCTGCCTAAATTGTGCCGGTAAAGCCAGTATGCTACCTTTAATATCAAACATGTAAAGCAACAGCGAACGTATGGAAGAAACAATGAATAAAAAAAACACAAGAAAAGTCTACGCTCTGAAATGTAGCTGTCATAGGTGCCAAGTTAGACTGCAATCAATTATGACGAGATTGAAACGAAAAGTCGGTGAATAATTTTATCTCATTGCTAAAGGTTATTTGCTAAGCTCACCCCGAGGTTGACAATAATTAAGAGGCCAGTCGCTGGTATCTGGCGCAACATCGATAAACCACCGCTGCCGCCACCGCCCGCCCATAACCCTCCGTTGCCGCCGCGGCCTCCCACTGGCACGCCATTCACTATGGCTGCAGTCTTGGAGTGCTTGATCGATGTTGATGCAGTGGGATGAGGAGGCAATGGCGGGCTGCAGGAACCCACCTTCAAAGTCGATGGTTCAAGGCGAAAGTCTTTTTCGGCGCCACTGTGATGGAATACGCGGTGCCAGCCTGAAGTAGGGGGTGATGCGCGTCTGTTTTGCGTGTCTTGGTGAAGAAATGCGTCAAATAGTGCCTCGGATGATGGCTCGCGGCCACTATCAAGAGGTGAATTATGGTTGTTGTCTGTCAGTGGCTGTGGCTGTAGGCTGGAACCACTAGGAGCAGCCACAAAGAGAACTTTACCCTGTTCATTTCGCAGCACGAAAGTTGGCTGATTGTCCGTCCACATTTCAAGGCGAATATAGCTAGCGTCATTGGTAAGGCGTATTCTAAAACTGCCTGAGGCACGACTATGGCCATTTGCGGGCAGTTTCGTGAGCTCAAGCCAATTCGGAATCCGAGCTAATTCAAGATCACTGCGCACCCAGACTGTCGCACCACGATCACTAGTTGAGAGCGACTGCGCAGCGTAAAAACCATCTAATCCAATACCTGAGCCTGTCACAAGACAGCCAGAATCAGTGCCTCGTAGGCCAACGTAGGAGCAAAGCACCACGAAGATAGCAAATACGTGAATCCAAGTACCAAATTTACTCATGGAGGGATAGTCCAATTTGGAGTGCTCCTACAACTAAATTGCTTGATTCTAATGAGTTATTCAATCCATTATGTAGACAGCACTCACGGAGCTTAGCTATTGAGCGAACGTTGAGCACTTGCTGTTGCTCAGAGTGTGCATTGTGCACAGTATAAGCAAGTTGGTACAAGGAATCAAGGAATCGCTGAGTATTTATCTTAGCTAGCTAGGATAGGACTTGAATTACGAATCCTCGCCCTGGCATACACAGAACGAGTATTTCGAGCGAGCTTAAGGACTGTAGGTAGGTCAGATATGCGCACTTGAATAACAAGGAGTGAAACAGTAGCTAACAGTAGCTAACAGTAGCTCTACAAGGTCTAGTCTAGCTATCTGTAGCTACTTAGCTAGCTAAAAGGGCTAGAGGTGTCTTCGTCTTCATGATGTCTGTCTTCATGTCTTCATTATTAGCTCTGTATCTCTGTTCTCTGTATGTCGCGATGATTTTCTGTGCCCTTGGTGTTCAGTGTCTTTGTTACTCGTCTGCGTTGTTCGTTGATGTAGTATGAGAGAGAAGTAGATGTCACCGTGTTACACTCGTTATCTCGTTCTGCTCTACCTTGAGACAGGCCCCGAAGGGCCGGAATTAGGAGACTAACAGGAAGAGAAGAAAAGCAAAGCAGCGCAAACTAAACCTAAGAAGCTAATCAGGCGCACATGCTCTACCTTGCCGACGTCTTGTTTCAAGTAACTGACGCGCTACATGTTACTGTACACTCCGCACGACCTCGCGGTATTCTCCTCGTCGCTCAACCTTCAAGCCATCGAGGTCTCCACAGCGCACATCATGGTTGATCTCACGTACTGCTGCACAGCGCTACAGAACTATCTATAGGAGTACGTAAAAACTCTATCGTCATGTCATAAGTCACACATAAGTCACACATGTGAGACCATACTGCTCCCTCCTGAATCATTCCGCACTTGCTTTGTTTGCGCAACGCACGCGCATTCCCACTTCTGCCCGCAGCATTGGCTTCTGTGCCATTTGGGTTTGTATTAGTTCGAGTTCGAGTTCGAGTAAGCATGCGAACCTATTTTAAGCACGTGCTAGCATATGACAACGTTTCAGAACAAGCACGCAAGGGTCTTTGTGCCTGTGATGTAACAGAGTGACTGACTGACGGACATAGAGCACTTTTGGGATGCCAGTACAAAACATCAACTATGCATGTTTTCACACTGCTCGCGCTCTATCTTATCGACCTCTTATATGAACGCTGTGGTGATACTGCACCTGTGAGACGTTCGTGTAAGCACGCAGCCTACCATGGAGATGTTATATTGAAGCTGACAGGAGTTGACCTGTGAAACTACAGTACAGAACATGAATGTAAGTACGTATGCAACGTTATGTATGTCAGTGAGCCTATGTTATAAGCACGTGCTAGCATACGACAACGTGTCAGAACAAGCACGCAAGCGTTTTTTGTCGTTGTGATGTGACTGACGGACACAATTCAGTGCGCGCACTTTCGTGCCGATGTCGGTATAAAACATCAACTCTTCGTTGATCTGAAAGCTCCAAAAAAAGCTCCTGCAGATCTGTAAACGCATTTGCCGCATTTTTACTGTACTCTGACCGTATTTCCATCACCAAGGGGGGAATTGGCGATATCCCTATTCAAAATATTTGTCTGTTGGGCTGGAATTTGTCCGTTGAGAAGCTTTTTAGAAGCTTTTTTTTTTTTTTCTCAGGATTCTTCATAAAAAAGCTCAGCGTGAGAAAAAAAAGCTCAGCTTTTTCCCCGGAGGCCTAGACTTCATGTCGTCATGCACTGCATGCATTTGGGGTGTATTCTTACTTACTTGGTGGATTGGTGGATTGGTGGATCCGGCGGACCGACACGGTATACTCTCAGTCCTCTCAGTCCTCATCACAACTGCAGCGGCGCGCGCGCCGCCGCGCCACGATCAACGTAGTTGATTTCAGTGACGTGGCAACGTGTCAGAACATACGTAAGGTGTCAGAACATATGTACCCAGATAAGAATGTGATGTGACACACAGACATTTTTCTTTGGTAGGCAGTTTTAGGTCGTGGTCGGATAAAACATCAACTCTACGTTGATCTACTGCAGCGGCGCGGGTGCGCCGCGCCACGATCAACGAAGGGGTTTTTATGTCGATACCGTTGTCGATTCTCGATACTTTGAAATGGATGTCGTGAGGGAGCGTGAAGGAAGTTTGAATGGAAGTGAATAGAGGGTGGCGCGTTGCGCAATGGCATGTGTCGCAAGATCCTATGAAGTGGGGCTGCATTGGAGGCGATCGTTAGAAGGGGAAGTGCAAGAAGCATTAGAAGGTGTACAGTTTGAGATGGTGTCGAAGTGTAGACACTTTGTTTCAGTCGTCAGTACTTGACTATCGTACTTCCCGATAATGCTATGTGATCTTGTTCAACCTCTTTGTTACTCGCCCGCGTTGTTCGTTGATGAATGAGAGAGAAGTACACGTCATCGTGTTATAGTTTTTATGCTCAACCTTGCCGACGTCTTCTTTGAAGGAAGGAACGCGCTACATGTTACTGCACACTTCGCACGACCTCGCGGTATCCTCCTCGTCGCTCAACCTTCAAGCCATCGAGGTCTCCACAGCACACATCATGGTTGATCTCACGTACTGCTGCACGGCGCTACAGGACTATGTATAGGAGTTCGTACAAACGCTATCGTCATGTCATAAGTCACACATAAGTCACACATGTGAGACCATAGTGTACTATGCGAAAGTATGCTAAGCACGTGCTAGCATATGGCAACCTTTCAGAACAAGCACGCAAGGGTTTTTGTGTCAGTGATGTAACAGAGTGACTGACTGACGGACACACAGCACTTCTGGGGTGCCGGTACAAAACATCAACTATGTATGTTGAATGTTGTCACAGTGCTTGCGCTCTACCTTCTTGACCTCTTCTATGAACGCTGTGGTGATATCACACTTGTGAGGCGTATGTGTAAGCACGCAACCTACAATGGGGATGTTATTTAAAAGCTGACAGGAGTTGACCTGTGAAACTGCAGTACAGAACATGAATGTAAGTACGTATGTAACGTTATGTATGTCAGTGACAACGTGTCAGAACATGTGTACCCAGATAAAAATGTGATGTGACAGAGAGAGTCACAGACAGATTTTCTTGGTAGAGGCAAATTCTGGTCGTGGTCGCATAAAACATCAACTCTTCGTTGATCTATTCATCACAACAAACAAAAAATTAATTACGTAAGTGTTAGACCCTACTAGTAGTAGCTAGCTAGCTACTTAGAACCTAGAACGAACGGTAATTCTGCGCAGAGTACTAGGAGCTCTGTAGCATGATGTATTTAAGCTTCACTAGCTAGACTATATTACTATCAAGTCCTTACGAGAGCAGCGAGGTACTTACGATATCACCAACCCTAAAATGATAGCGCTATCATTATTCAACATTATTTGAAGCAATTTGCTCGCAACCAGTCGTAAGTCGTAAGCTCTCCTCGCACATTTCCTGCGTCGCCACTTTTGATCTCCCCAACCATCGATTTTACCACTCAAACCTTGATCATAATCACAGTTTAATTTCTCAATGAGGGCCCTCGGATTTCTTCTTTGGGCTATTCTCCAGTGCGCAAATTCAAAGGTATCTCGCATGCCTAAAGCGCACGAGTGCTATTTCGATGAATTTGAGCGAACAGGGCAAGAAGCAGTGCACACTATGCAACACCGCTTCTCAGAAGAGAAAGGTCGAACTTTCAAAATACGGCATAACTATAGTTTAAGTCATACTTGGGCTCCTAATGACGTGTGCGAGATAACTCGCAACTTGTTCAAAATTGTAAATGGGCTGGTGCGTGAAGCTCCGAAGAGCTACAGAGGAATAATGACTAACCACCTACCGACACTCCTCTTGAAGCACGATAAAAGCGGTCTGAACTTGGGCAAAATGATATTTCACACATTTATGGATCTTTTGGACTATCCCGACCTTCATCCATCAATGAGCGCTGATGTATGCCCTGCTAAACTTGGTAGAGCAAAGGGAGCATTATTCTGGTGGTTATCGGGACGTGATACTAAGGCGCCGCTACTTATAAAGCTTGCGTTAGCTGGATTGGATGCTGAGCGCGTTGGCTGGTCTCTTGTGATACTGTATAGTGATGATGCTGAGCATTTAGTTGAGAAGCTCAGAAACTCATTTCCACCGCGATGCCAGAATCCTGGCAGTGTGTTCAGCGCAATATCGCTTTAGTCTCTAGGCGTGCCGCAGCCACCGAGTATCAACGATTTGAGCTGCTTCCAATTTTCGCGAGCGTACTATAACCTATCAACAACAGATCACATTATTGTTGCCGGCGGGGATGATGTCATCGTTCGCCGACCGCTTACGCCACGCGAGTACAGTTATGCAATTTTGGGAGCACCTTGGGCCTGGTGCGCTAGCAAAGGATATCCTGACTGGTGCAAGAATGGCGGAAACGGTGGTTTTTCATACCGAGCAAAGTCTTTCGCGATGAAGTACGCGATAAAAGTAGACCCCAAGAAAAATATCACCGCTTGGAAGGCAGCATGTGGTAAAATTGGTGGTCATGATGATGGGAAATTTGCAAAATCAGTTGCAAGGGAGGCTCATCGTGCTAATGGAAGCTTATGGAAGTGGGCTGAGCCAGAAGTTCAAGCTGAATTCAGCGTTGAAACAGTCCGCCGCTCAAACAATCCATGTGGCATACACGCAATGTGGAAATATCCTGGCAATGGTATGGATTCGACTTACCTTTCGCGCCTTTTGGTTGCACCTGCGAATTTACTTGGCTCGTTTGGTTACTTGAGAAGAGTCTCAGGTTTACAAGCCACGCCTCAGAACACATCCTGGGAAACAGAAAGTCACGGTCATGAGTACAATAGAAAAGCGGCATTGAACCTGAATTCTTCAATGCAATAAAGGTGTATTTCTCGAAAGAGTCAGATCTTAGTTTGAATTAGGGGACGGCACACCAGTCTCAATCACACATATGACTACACTTGATCTGGGAGGGATTGCGGCATACGGACCCAAAAACTCTGGGTTCTTCAATGTATGAGGGCAACCTATGCTTCGTTCTTGTAGGCTAGTTTCTATTTACAGTGCACAACAAGGTTGCGATTCACGTACCCGCGGGAATCACGCGCGAGGTCTTAAAAATTCACTTCACGCGGTATTTACGCGGTATTTACGTGGGAATCACGTGCGGTATATGTACGGTAACATCCTCAAATATACGGCAAATACGGGGGATTCGGTGTTCTTTTTGGTGGTGGGGGGTCGTCGTGTCTTCAAGTTTCGTGTGTGGTGCGCTTGC
>Ga0307979_1000538_pt1 | contig 26055 bp, 26 predicted proteins | sample OrgLakmetage1058_FD_201833 | JGI IMG/M metagenome (GOLD analysis project Ga0307979, IMG submission 201833) | Saline water microbial communities from Organic Lake, Antarctica - #1058 | ecosystem: Environmental > Aquatic > Non-marine Saline and Alkaline > Saline | place: Antarctica: Organic Lake...
AATGCCCCTCTCCCTCCTGAATCATTCCGCACTTGCTTTGTTTGCGCAACGCACGCGCATTCCCACTTCTGCCCGCAGCATTGGCTTCTGTGCCATTTGGGTTTGTATTAGTTCGAGTTCGAGTAATACAACAAACCGCATAAATTTAATTTCCATCCTGCTAGCAATCTAATTTTTGTTCTTTAGGGCCTGCATTAAAGAGCACAAGCCGAACTCGGATTAGATTAGATTAGATTATACTCCCCCAGTGCAAAGAAAGACAAGGGCAGAAATAGCACGCTCTCAGAGGTAATCTGTATTTGCACTTGTTGCATGTATCTGCGCGTTCCAGAAGGCTCTATCTGGCGTCTTCCCTCCGAACTCGGACACGACTAGAGATCAGACTAGACACTAGACAGATTCCGTGGGCCGTAATAGTAATAGGTGCGGCCTTTGTCTTCTATATATCCACCAAGTTGCTGATGTGAGAACAGGGGGGTTTGCAGTCACATCAACAAAAGTCACTTAAATGAGCTGGGCTCGTGGGGATTGGCGTTTTGACATCAGCCGTAGTAAGCCACTTTCCTAAAATATCAACTATTTTCCCGAACGACCACAGGGCGAACTTCAATCACCCGAATCATGCCCTGCATGAGGAGACCTGCTGACGTGCCCCCTACTACTTCGCCAGGTGACGCCGCGCGCGTGCCTGCGCCAGCCGCGGCCGCTTCATCGGTGACGTCGTTGCACGCAAAGCCTGCGGCAGGCAGTACCGTGTCGAAAAACGCTTGCTCGACGCCAGAGCGGTGCTGGTAAGTAAACACTGCAACAGCGTGCGGGGGCGCGCTCTGAAACAATAATGTCAGGGTCGTGGCGAGTTCCTTGAAGAATACCGGCTGGCCCGGCAGGGCATACAAGATGTCGCTGCACAGAACCAAGTCTACGGACCCCCGTTGAGTCCACCACGTACTCGCGGGCAGTGGCATGCCCCAAGGAAGAGGTGCTAGAGTCACGTTCACTGCTTCGAGCTGCCCGCGAGAAGAACTAAAAGATAATGGAGTTACTGCTTCTGCATCTCCTCCATGGGCTGCTGCTGCTTCTGACTTTCCTACTCCGCTGTCTTTTCGTGCATGGCTTCGAAAGGTCGGATCTGTGGCAGAGGCAGTAACGGCATCAAAAGCAGTGCCACATTTGGGCCCCGGGGGCAGAGGTAGCTGAAGTGCAACCATAGAAGCAGCATTGGAGTCGACGTTGCGCTGGGCCAGAACCAACTGTGCTGGGAGGTCGGTGCCAACGACAGTGTGGCCGCACAGGCCGGCAGCCAATGATGGCAACGGGCAAGCCCCACATCCTAACTCCACTACTCGACGGGGGCGAAATTGAGTACTGCTGATGCTCTCTTCATTCTTACAGGTAGCGTTGGTACTATTCGCGCTCTTGAATGAGGGTCCGTCGTGGCATGGCACAGGGGCAGCGTATTTCAGAAGCACGAAGTCGGACAGCACTTCAGCAGCGCGCCACAATACTTGGCCAGTGTCGTCCCCACTGCTGCCGTCGGCTTTGCTGGATGGCCCGCCCCAGGCATGAAGAGCACGCTGCTCAAAGACGAAAGGCAGCGCGAGGCCAGGCACCCAGGGCACTTGCAAGCTGACCAGGCGCGTGACCTGCTGGTGCGGGTCCAAGAAGTGCTTGAACCCAAATGGAAAGCGAGGATGGGGAATGATCCAACCGCGATGCCGGGGGTGCTTGTCAAGCTCCGTGATAAAGCTAGTTTCTGTACGGCTAGCAGGGTCTATTCGCTGCCGGGGGTCATCAGGATTGAAGCCGTGGTATTGCAGCCACGCAGTTATCTGCTTTCGCTCCTCGGTGGACGAAACATCGATGGCTGCCATTCTCACAAAATGCAATCAACTGATGGATGCGTTCAGCTAAATCAAATATAGTATTCTCTTAAGCTGTACGCCGAAATATGTAAGCTAGCGTCAGCTAAGTGGTTGAACGTAGCTTTGAGTCGAGTATCCGCAAGTAAGGACGCAATGTCGACACAGTCTTGAGAGAATCACTCCTACTAGTAGTTGAAAATGGCTTTCGTGAAAGCTACACAGCTTGGATTTGTACCTCTTTGGACTAGAACGCTTTCATGCTAGTAGTGAGATCGAATTCACCAACTTCCAAGCAACCGCTAGCTGGCTAAAGCTACTTAGTGCTAGCTTCTGTAGTACGGCGTAGACTCCTAGCCCTCGATCACCGATTGTACCGAAGTCCACGTGGCCGAGCTGATTTACCAACAAGGGATATCACTACCAATATGGGACCGAAACGGAAAAACCCTCGTGAATCGAGGTCCCGTACACCAACTTTCTAGCATGGGGGCGCACGCGCAAAAGAATAGGATCATCACATCTTGAAAGCGATTCCATTCTGCGCATGCGATTCCATTCTGCGCATTGAGCCCTTTCGAGAGCTCAAATTGGACATTGCTAGGGTCCAAACGGCCAACTTGAGCGTCCAAACAACGTGTTGGTAGTGGGACTCGTAGACGATGTCCTAGGGAGGCAAGGGAACGTTCAATACTGGTGCTTAAGGTTCGGACTGCTTCTTGATAAGGTAATTTGAGGGTCCGAAGTTTGAGCACCAGTATTGACCCATGGTGGTTGCCGCGAGCGCCTCATCAGTGGGCTACGCTCCATGGTAGGTCGACTCTAAAAAATCTCAAACCAACACTACAAGGGAGGTTTTTGGGGGTTGTTTCGGTCCCATATTAGTAAGTGATTCCCCTTGGATTTACGACTCTGCCTACACGTTTTACGGTGTCCCCTGTTGCATCAACATCTTCTTTTCTGAGCCCCCTCGCCCCCTCCCCTTGCCTGCTGCCTCTGGTCATTGTCGCGCGTGCCTCACCCTAGGTCTTAGATACCGCCAGTGTAGTCATAGCTCTATGAGCTGACATCAAGCAAGAACGACTAGCACAGAACACAACCGGAATAGCCGTTGTTGGCGAGCTCGTAGCCACCAACTAAATTCCGTACGTCTTCCTCTAGGATGCCTCCTTCTCCTGACTCGCCGTCGCCGATGCCATTGATCCCATTGCTATCGCTGCCGCCGTTGTTGTGGAGGCCACCGGGGCCGAAATTTTCGCGCAGTTCCTTGAAGTAGCCCAGCCCCAATTCTTCGTCGGTGGGGCGTGCAGCGCGTGCATCTGCAGCGGCTCTTTCTTCGGCCTCCCCTGTAGTGAGCTTGGAGATAAAACCTTGCAAGTACGGCTCGACTAGTGACGCCGGGAGGTTCTCGTGGCCGCACCTGAAGTAGCAGCAACAGAGCACTTGATAAGAATTTTCATGAGAAGTGAACACAGATAAGAACAGCAGAATCAAAGATAGTGCCAAACAAACTGAATGAAGAGAGAAACTTAAAGGGAGCGAGAGAGAGAGAGAGAGAGAGCATGCTCGCTGACACCTATGCAGTGCACTCGTAAACAAGAATGTGTTCCTAGGGGCATAAGTTCAATCTTACATGTCTAGCCAGAGCCCTTTCAGGTAAGGCTTCTTCGCCAAGCGGTGTGCGAGCAAACCGTGTTCCACCGGCACTTTCTCGTCGTCGGCACCATGTACGACGCACACCAGGCAATCCACAGACCCGAACTCTAAAATGCCTTGTATGCGCGTGCCCCAGGCGTCCACACGAGAAGGGCAGCCGCACCACGCGACCGCAGTGAAGCCGACCAGCAAAGTAACTGGCGATATACAGGGGGACTGAAGCAAAACACCAGCACAGGGCTGGCTGCGCCTGCTCGCGAGGTCGGCTAAATGAAGAGTAGGGCCAGCCCCAAGGCCGCGACCAAAGAGAACCTGTAATTGAATGACAATGGATGAGAAAACAAACTGTGCTACCGCCAAAGTATATTTGAACACCTCCGCTTCGAGAAAAGCATGTAAAACATGTTCCAGAGACATGGCAGAACAGGTCATCAAGGATTTGTGCAACTCACGATGTCCTCAGGTTTTATTCCACGCCCCCCGTTCGCTTCATCGCTCACCAAATGCCACCACGCAGCTTCAGCAGCGCGAAAGCAGCCCGCCTTGAATAGAAACAAAACACGGATTACGAGAAAATTGGATCGGACTACGACTACGAACACAACTCCTATCTCAAAATAAGGTTTAAACGAGAAAAGGATGCTTTTCTAATGCTGGACCAGCATGTGCGTACGCTAACTTGCGAGAGCTCAAACCCATAACCAATCTTATTTCATGATAGATGCGTTTATATGTACCTCGCTCGGTGCCGTGCCTTCAAGGCGAGATGTGGAGTAGCCTTCGTAATCGTATAAGAGCAAGTGACAATTCAAAGTATTCGCTAGCTGCTCTAGGTCCGCTACTAGTTCCTACCCAAACAGTCGACGGACGAAAGTGATAAGAACATTACTTACAGTACAAAGTGAAGCAGGAGAACAGAGCAACCTCACAATTTCTCTCGATTAGCTAAGACAAAAAAAACGAGCAAGTTTTCTTCATAAATGGAAAATAGTGGTGCTAAGTACCCCAAGATCGTCTTCGGCACTGTGGCTGTAAAGCAGCGTGAACCGTGCGTCGGGTTTGAGGCAGCGTGTAAATACCGACGCAACGCGCGACACCATTTTATGACTGTGCTGGCGAAGCGTATTAGCACTGTATTTACTACTGAGCAGAGGTTCGGAACTGCTTTGACTGCATCGTCTATTTCCCATGCAATCCGTGCTGCCACTGCTGCCGCTCCAACTGCTGCTTCTCCACGTTGCTTTGCAAGTAGTCAACATAGCCAAGCCTGGGTGATCCAGCAGCGGCTGTGGAACATGGCGTGCGGATATGGCATACTCGTCACGGCTCAAGTCAGGCGCTGGAAAGACGTGTGCAGCCCAAAGCGAAGGAGTTGCGCGCTCAGGAGTGACTGTGACCCGAGTTCGCCCCGTTGCGGCGTCGCAGTATTCGCCCTCTGGCGTGGGCCATTCTCCAGGCTGAACGTGGCCCACCACTACTCCACCGTCTTCATCTCGAAGGGTCCATCGCCCCCCACCTTTCACGTGCGAGTCAAACGCAAGCCAGGCCATCTTTGGTTTTGTGTGGGAGCCCAGCTTAACCCAACTTCGAAGCTGAACCCACAATGGGACATTTGTTGCAGACAAAGGCGCGTTGCTCAAGCGGCGACGGTAATTAAGTGTTTCAGGATTCGATAAGTCTACATCATATGGGCCATTCAAGCCTTGATGGTTGCCGCTAAACCCCGAGACGAGCACGGTCTGAGATATACCGATGTGGGCGTGCGACGCTCGCATCGAGCTATCCAATGCCCAGCAGTTCAACGCGCTAGCTAGACAGACTTTGAGGAGCTCCTAGCTCATTGTCATTATTCAGTGAAGGTAATCGATCCCGAGCCGCCTATTTCGTTGCTAAGCTAGGTGCGAACATATAGTCATGGCGCAATTGTCTCCTTTTGAATTACTTTTTTTGATGTGTTTTTGATGTGTTTGAGGTTTGGAGTTTGGAGTTCAGTCTTCTTCGCCCCTTCGCTTCGTCCTGTGTTCTTTTTTTTGTGTTTTTTTTCCTCCTGCCATACTGCCATACGTACTACAGATCTGTAGGTACTGTAGTAAGCATCGCCTATAATACGCCTCCTGCCTCCTACCATCCCACCATACACTAGACGCTAGCCAAATCCTAGTAAGGGCAGACACTCGTGGTCTGCATTGCATTCATCAGCATTTGCTAATTACAGTACTCAGCTTCATCAGTAGCCTTGTCCGTACTATCGAATCAAATCCTTCTGCTCGCCGACTCCAGAAGCTACCACCTCTTTTGCAAAGGATGCCTCCAAAGAATACGAGAAAAGAGGACATATCGCTTAGCGTGGAACAACAAGCTTCTATCCAAGACCTGCTACGCACTCGAGGCGATACAGCAGACCTTTACGATGAAAGCACCACCGACGAAAAGAGCTTCTTGCGTAATGTAGCGGCCGCTCACGATGAACTTCAACGCTTAGGGTTTTCTACTGCGCAGGCTGAACTAGCTCTGAGAGAGTGTGGGACCACTAAGCGAGATGCTTTGCTAGGTAAATTAACTAGGAGGAAGTATTCCTGTTGTTTGTGTTAGAGCTAGGTTCTGAGACTTCATAATGAATATTTGTTTCTAACCAATACGGATTGAACGGCTTGCAGATTGGCTAGTGCTTGAATTGCCCACTGATGAACTACCAGTTAGTTTTAGGGGGTTGCATCGCTCCGAAGCAGGCCCCACGGGCAACCTGCAGGTGATTGCACCCACGGGTCGCAGTACAGCAGCTGCTGCGGAGGCGGCGGCCGAGAACACTCCAGCCGAGGCTACCCCAGCCCTGAGCCCCGAAGAGGAAGCAGCCGCTGCTGAGCAAGCTGCCGCCCTAGCAGCCAAAGAAGAGGCAGAGGCCAAAGCAGCCGCGGAGAAGGCGGCCGAAGCTCAGAGGCAATGGATTCTGAAGTACGCACAGAAAACCACCCAAGAAGAAGCGGACCGAGAAGCCGCTGCTGCAGCCGCGGCCGCTGCAGGGCGCGCGTCGGAAAACGCCGCCGAAGCCGAGCGAGCCGACCGCTTTGCGCTGTCGCTGAAGAACCCAGCCAAGCGCTTAGCTGCTTTGACTAGCCGTTTGAAACAGGCCGAAGGAGAAGCGGCTCGACTGGCGGCCTTGTGCGGCAACAGCAGCAACAGCAGCAGCGGCAGCAGCCAAGCAACAGGAGGAGCCCAGAAAGCGCCTCCTAGCAACAAGGCGAAGAAGCTGGGGATCGAGTGGGGCGAAGGCAGCCAAGCGGCGCAGTTGGACGGACGGGCCGCTGCTGCTGCAGCTGCAAGGCGCGTGAACGAGCTGCAAAAGCACGTGTCTGCGGCCACCACGCAAGTGAAGCGAGCGGCGTCGAGGGAACAGTCGGAGCGCGCGCGCCTGGCTCAAGTGCAAGCCGTGCGCGCAGCGGCTGCCGCTGCTGCTGCTGCTGCTGCACCCACAGAGTCAGGTAGAGGGGAAGGCGCTACGCCTAATGTAGGAGCGCCAGGGCTGTCGTCCTCAGCGACTGCCGTAGCTGCTTCGAGTGAAGGTAAGAGTGGAGGCAGCGACCTCGACAGGCACGAAGAAGGTGAGCAAGAAGACGAAGAAGACGAGGAGGGCGATATGTTTGGCGCGCTGTCAAACACTTTAGCGCAAGATCCTCTCGAATCAAGCAGCCGAGTCAGCGGCCGTCGTAGCAGCAGTGACGTTGCATCTGCGCAACCATTTAGCGGCGGTGGCGCAGCAGCAGCGGTATCACCGCCAGGACCCAGGGTCGAAAAATGCAAGCACCCCAAGTGTTTCTTTTTGCGGCCGATGAATCCGCCCAAGTATGCTACCGCAGCGGACAAGGCCTACTGCTGCATCGCCTGCAAAGCGGCGAAAAAGGCCGACGACGACCCGTCGCACGGCCCTGCTTGTGAGCGCAGGCTCGTTGGCGATGACGGCGACCTCAGCGGTAGCGCATCAACTGAAGCACAGGCACACGGCAACAACGGCAGCAGCGGTGGTGGCACCGGTGCTTCAGGTGCCTCTGCAGCGAAGCCAACGCCAGCAGCGACTTGGTCAGGAAAGACCCCGAAGGAGCTGCTGGAAGAGTGGTGCCGCAAGAACAGCCGCCCGCCACCTCTGTTCAGCCAACCCCTGGGAGGAGGGGCAACCCATCGAAAAGGTGACGGAGGTGGCCGCTGGACCTGCACCGTGCGCCCCGCTGGCGCTGCCCATGCGCCCAAGAACAAGAAAGGGCGAGGAAGCAACAAGCCCCAATCGAAAGCAGCCGCAGCGGCGGCAGCCTCGGCGGCGGCGACAGCAGCGCTGGCTGCAGCGACTGCAGCAGCAGCTGAAGCAGCGGCAGCTGGTAGCAGTGGCAGCGGTGGAGAGACAGGAGAGGCGTGGGCTCCACCGAAGCCCAGTGAAGCAGTGGTGGTGGAGTATGACGTGGCTACAGAGGGCGACTTGCTCGACGGTGGAACTGCCCTTTACGCAGCCGCGACCAAAGCCTTGTACCGCTTTGACTGGTGCGTTCATCTTCAAACACCTACTACAACCATTTTGGTGAAATGCTTTTGTTTCAGCCTTCTGACCTACCTTACTCTCTCTTGCTCTTAAACGCATTGTCTGCTGTTGTCGTACCATCGCTGCATTTTTCTTTTGAAGGAACAAGCCGATGCACGTATTGCTAGCGCCGCCCTACGCTGCGCTCTGGAAGGATTGGGCTGCTGCTGACGCTGCTCGTGCTGACGCCGCAGCTACGCAAGCGAAAGAAGCCAAAGACCAGGCGATTGCCCGACTCGCACAAGACATGCGAGCGGCGAGAGCTCCTACTCAATCTCAGCCTCCTCAACCTCCTCCTGTTGTTCATCAAACTCAAACTCAAACTCAAACTGTGGCTACAGCGACACTCGAAGAAGCATCCAAGAGCGGAACTTCCAATTCTCATACAGTGAAACCTGAGACTGAGATTGAAGACGACCGTGAGGTCCCTGATGCTTGGGATGCTAGTGACGATGACGATGCTGAAGATGACAAAGGCGCCAAAATTATCACTGCACCCACAACCATAACGGCAGCAGCAGCAGCCGACAAAAGCTCGGCAGATGTGGCAACTACGAATGACACTGCAGGCGGGGTGTTGGAGTCCTGGGAAGATCTCGCAAGTGACGATGACGATGACAATGAAGCAACAGCGGCCAGTGCTTTAGAATCTGTCAGTAAATCTGATGGTAATACCAAGGCTGCGGCCACAACGGACACTGCACCTGGTGGCTCTGATGGTTCTAAAACATCCACTGCTACAACAACTTCGGCTGTTGCGACCACTGCTCGAGAGGCGCGCGCCCACGGGCAGGGGCTGAAACAGATGTGGCTTGCCCGCGAAGCCACTCCGCAGTGGCAAGCTATGGTGAGGACATTTGGATATTTTCTTTCCTTGCTTTTTCTTTTTCAAGTCACAAGCACCTCCACGTACTATTCCCTAACGAGCTTTTATTTTTCTTGGTGGTCTTCTGCTTCTTTTCTCTCTCTAGGCCCGCGAGCGCTCAACCTTGCCGATGCACAAACACCGGACGGAAGTAATTGATACCTGTGGCCTCGCAAAAGGCCTCTTGGCCTCTGACGCCAACAACGGCGCAGGTAACACAATAATCAAATGCACGGTCTTAGAGATCTGTCTCACAGAACGAGTTTTTTAATTTCCGTATTCAAATTTAATATCATTATTCTACTGTAATTTAGTATACTCTCATATTGTGCCACTGCTTACTCTTTTCCTATTTTTCTTGATTATTTGTATGAGGTGCCCGCGTGGCCATGCTATGCGGCGCTACTGGCTGCGGCAAATCCACGCAATTGGGCCAATTCATTCTCGAAGACGCCTACAAGCGCGGGCTAGGCGCTTCCACCAACATTATTGTCACGCAGCCGCGGCGAGTCGCGGCTACAAGCTTGGCCGAGCGCGTGAGCGTGGAGATGGCGGAGCCGAATGGCGTGGGCGGCCTCGTGGGGTGAGTGCTGATTGTAACAGTAATGATAATGACAATGAAGCTTACGCGTCTTTGTCTATGCATTGAAACTACGTGGATTGTGCGAGCGTGCCGCTTTTAGCAAAAGTGAAGTTGAAGAGAGTCACAAAGACACAAATTGAAGCCAAAGTTCAGCTAAAACAAATAAAATCACACACCTTTATATCATCTGGAGTCTCCCCCAGTTCAACTTGTGTGTTATTTGTGTTTGTGCAATGCAATCTACTTAGGTATGCAGTGCGGGGCGACACGCGCACCTCCTCTGCCACTCGGCTGCTGTTTTGCACCGTTGGAGTGCTCTTGCGGCGCCTGCATGACGACCCATCGTTAGCGGGGGTAAGTGTGTTTGTGGCGTATTGACACTTTTTGAAATCGGTTTTCTTCTTTGTATCAAAAATGTTTGAAACTACTTTCGTATTGATAAATTGTTGGCAGAACTGTCATTAACTTCGATCCTTATTATGATATTATGAAATGTACTCATAACTTTTAAATCACTGCATCGTGAACTTCAAAAGGTCAGCCACGTGGTGGTGGACGAGACCCACGAGCGGCAGGCACAGGGGGACTTCTTGCTCACGGCGCTGCGAGAACTGGTGGAGGGAAGCCGCGCAAACACGAATTTTACGGTGAATATAGTTGTAGAGTACCTGATTTGCTACTTTGGTATGTGGTGATTGTGGTGTGTGCATGCAACTACGACTGCATCGAACATGTGTCAATATGTATATCTATATAATTGCTGGTGGGATTCAAACAGGTGGTGCTCATGAGTGCGACACTGGACGCGGCGCTCTTTCGCGATTACTTCGGGGGGCCTTCCGTGTGCCCCTGCGTGGAAGTACAGGGGCGCACCCATCCGGTCGCCAATTACTACCTCGACGACTTGTTGATGGCCACGGGCTATGTGGTGGAAGAAAACAGCCGGCACGCCCTCAAGCCACACGCGCGCAGCAGCAGCAGTGGCGGTGGTTCGAGTGGCGGCGGCAGCAGCGGCGGCAGGGCTGACGTGCGCGTGACGGGCCCAGGAGGGCGGCAACGGGTGGAAAAGATTGAGTGGAACGCCCAGGACGTGCACAGCAGCAGTTGCAGTGGAGGTGGTTACGGTGGTGGCGGGGAGGGCGATGACGCTCGAAACAGCATGGCGTCGCGTGTCGAGGCCGTGCAGCGGTCGATGGACCGAGTAGACGAAAGCGTGCTGAACTTGGAGCTCATTGAAGAAGTAAGTAAAATTGACGATGTGACCAGGGTGGCCGCTGTGCCTCAGATGCCTTTCAACATGGTTACCTGAACCAGAAGGATGAGTTTCTTTTGTCTTTGTGCTAAGTTGCCAAGCATTCACGCAAACAAAATATGCATGATTTGATCGTTGCTCTGCATACCCTGCCTCCTGTCAGGTGTTGATTCTCCTCTGTGGACCCGACCGCGATCGTGGTGGGCTTTTGCCGCCTGGAGCTGAGCTGTACGACCCTACGCAACCCAACGACGACGAAGGTGTTGGCAAAGCCGGCCGCAGCCGCAGCGGTGGCCGCAGCGAGGGCAGCACAAGTGAAGATGTACGCCAAGAAGAAGAAGTAGGCGAAATGGCACCACGATCGCGCAATGGCGCGCCTTCGATGCGGGGCAAAACCGTCCTCGTCTTTCTCGCGGGCTTAGGGGAAATACGGCAACTGATGGAGCGCCTAGACGCGTCTCCGCTGTTCGGCCGCCAACATCAACTGCAGCAACAGCAGCAACAGCAAGAGCAACAATGGGTTGCCAACAGCGGCTTGGGAAGTGGGCGCTTCAGCAACAAAGGTGGCTCCTCCTCTTCGCAAGGCAGTGCCTCATGGTGCCCCCAGAAGTTCTTGGTGCTCCCCTTGCACTCATCTCTGTCGCCGCACGACCAGCGCCGAGTCTTCGAACCGACCCCTCACGACACCACGAAAATTGTCATTTCGACCAATATCGCCGAGGTGTGTTTGGGTGTACATGCTTTTTGTGTTTTAACGTGGAGTATTTACTGGTTCGCTCATTGTCTTTTGAAGTGTAGCTTAATGCGGAATGATTGATAGCTCTGCCTGTACTTTTGACAATCTTGTTTATGTTATTCACTTTCCATTCTCTCATTTTCCTCCTCATCTGTTTTTGCAGACTTCCGTCACAATCCCCGGAGTAGTCGCTGTGGTGGACTGCGGCCGCGTCAAAGAGCGTCGCCACGCCCGCGGAGGGTTCAGCAACGCCAAAGGCAGCGGCAGCGGCAGCATCAATAATGGTCGAGCTCCCGGAGCTGGGGCCATCTCGGCCTCGGCGCTCGCCGAAGATTGGTGCGCCGCCGCCAATTGCAAACAGCGCGCCGGGCGCGCAGGGCGCACTGAGCCGGGCATTGCGCTGCGGTGTTTCTCGAGGCACACCTTCGAGCGGAGCATGCTGGCCCACGCCACCCCCGAACTCGCGCGGGTGCCGCTGGAAAACCTATGCCTGGAAATCAAGGCGGCGAAACTGGACCCCCGGGGCTCCGCGGCGGCCTTTCTGGGGTGTGCCCCGGAGCCGCCCCCACCGGACGCCGTGGAATCCGCGCTGGCAGTGCTCATTGACGCAGGCGCTGTAGACTGTGACCCCCAAGCCCTTTCCTCTGATGCGAAGGGCAGCCAAATCAGTGGCCGCAGCGGCAGTAACAGCAACGGGCGGATGACGTCAGCAACGATGCCACTGGTGAAAGCATGGCGAAGGTCGGATCCTTACGCGCTGCTGAAACAACTACGGATTCCTCACGGCGCTGCGGCAGTGTCGTCGTCAGTGGTAGCAGCTGAGAGACAACGCCCTTCGCGTACTGGGACTGCTCGCATTGATGACTCAAGGCTGGTGCTAACTCCGCTCGGGAAATTGATTGCGAAACTTCCGGTCGACGTCAAGGTTAAAATATTAATTTTCTCGACATTTTGGTCCATTTTTTTTAATTTCACGTTCCTAAATATTGATATCTGCTCCAAAAGCAGAGCATGGGCTCCATTTTTCTCGTCCTCATTTTCACCTTGCATTTTATTTCTTTCTTTTTATTATTGTCGCTCGCCTCTTTATACTCTTGTTTCCAAGCTCGGGAAAACCTTAGTGCTCGCTGCTATTTTGGGGTGTTTGGATCCTGTGGCGACGGCAGTGGCGGTCTTGAGCTCGAAATCCCCTTTTTCGGTAGCTGCGGGGCGAGCAGGAGCCGATGCGGCTGACGCTGCCCGGCGCCCTCTGCGGCAGCCACAGTCAGACTTTTTGACGGTGGTGGCAGCATTTGAAGCCATGGAGGCCTTCGGTCGCAATAGCAATACTGGTAAGAGCAGCAACAGCAACTACAGCAGCAGCAGCAGTGGCACGATGAGCATCAGCAGCACCAGCACGGTGAGGCCGGGATTGCGATGGAATGGAGACCAGGACGAGACGCAAGATGGTGGGAGAAGGCAGCAGCAGGGGCAGGGTGGGTACGCACCGTCGATGACAACCGCATCCTCAGCCGCAAGAGAAAAGATGTTTTGCGAGAAGCATTTCTTGAGCTATTCGGCCATGGTAGAAATTCGCGACCTGCGCCGGGACTTTGGCAACTTGCTGGCGTCAGCCGGGCTGGTCGGAGGAGGAAGTGGAGACAAGTCTACAACTGAAAAGAACACGCGCAGCAACTATCGTACAAGCAGCAGCAGCAGCAGTGATGGCGATGGTAGCAACGGTGTGAGCGGCTGTGATGAAGATGGGAACCAGGAACAGTCAGAAACGGCAGCAGCACCAACAACAGCCACCAAAGACAAGACACCAGCAGGAGGGCCTTTCTTGAATTCTCTCTTTGATGACGCCACCTTGGTAGGGGGAAGCTCGGCCAATAAGCATCGCTTGAACCGGAACCTGGTGGCGGCTGTGCTGGCCGCTGGGCTTTACCCTCACCTTGCCGTGAGTCGCCCGAGCAGCAGCAGCAGTGGCGCCCCTCTAGAATGGCGCTGTGGACGGCGCGGTGACGGCGTCACTTCTGCTGCCAGCGCTGGGAGTGGTGGCGCTGGAGCTGCTGAAGCGCACCCTGGTCGCGGTGGCCGCAGCGGAGGCGAAGGAACCTGGGGCGGGCAGCAAGGCGACTACCAGATTGAGGGCGAACGGGTTGAAGTGCACCGAGATTCGGTCAATTATGGAGCCAGAACCCTCACGACCAAGTAAGTTGACGAAAAAAAAAGGGTTGCGTGCATGCCACGACGAATAATAAGAGATGAAAAAGGGACATAGAGGGAAAGATTCAAGGGTAGACACTGATATGCGCTTGCCAACAGAAATTCTAAAGCGCTCCATTCTGAGTGCCAACTCTTCAACTGCAGGTACTTGACCTTCTTCGAGAAGCGTCTCGCCCCAGGGGGGGGCTATGGTGGCAGTGGACGCATGCAATTGATGCAAACCGCCTCCGTGAGCCCGTTCGCCATTGTCATGTTCTGCAACGCGGGCGACGTCGAGGTTAGTGGCGCTCTTCAATGACGCCCCTTTCATTTCCTTCTTGTTGTTGCTCTTGTTGTCGTTGTTGTGTATATGGCCAGTGGTTGGATGCTGAAAGTGCATTGGGGGTGTTCTCATACCTATCATCGTTGTTTATCATCTTGGTGTCAATGAAATCATTTTCTTTTCGATCTTTTGATGTGTAGGTGCGTCATGCTGAGGGAATTGTAGTGGTGGACCGCTGGTTGCCTCTAAGAGTGCCACCCAAAACCGCAGTGCTCCTCCGGCAACTGAGGCAAGAGCTCGAGCGGTGCCTGAAAGCAGCCGCTGAAAACCCAGCTCAAGCTCGCAGCGACCCGGGCACCATGAAGGTAAGCGTGAGCAATTTGGAGAATAAAAAATTGAAATTAGGGGAACTGGTTCGGAGTGAGAATGATGAGATGTATTCTTCTGCCAAGTGCTATCCTGCTTTGGATTTTACCAATCATTTCACAATTTCATACTTTCAATGCACGCTTAAGATTGTGATGCATACATTCTACCCTCTCTATTTTTTTCCCCATTCAATAGGTTGTTGACGCGGTGGCAGCCATGTTCAAAGAGGAAGCACAACAGGCAGCCCCGCTACCGCCTCCTCCGAAGGCCGATACCAAAACCCTGGTTTGAAATCTCTGAGTGCTGATGCAGGGTCCTTGTACACGACTGCCATTCTTTTCCTATTTGCGGATATTTGAAGCTCATATAATTTTGAATAGCAGATAGCAGTCTTGAAAAACTCGTGGCCGCAATAACACCAGCGCAAAATTACTTTTAAATCCAATGTGCAGGCCTCTACAGCACTTATGGTTGTAGCTAACATCATGATATCCCCAAATTTATATTAGATAGAAAATCCGGATCCCCCAAACGATAGTTACAGGGAAGATAAGTAAATCCATAGACGAAGGGGGCCCCATGTAGGAGGAGGAAGAGAAGGAGAAGATGATTTCGGTAGAAGGCGGTCTGGCTTATATGTTGCATTGAATTAGAGATTAGAGAGAGATAATGATACGAGGCCCTGGGCAACCTTCCCAGCTCCATGGAGGACATTAGGGTGCTCTGCCTCTAGCGGCCGCGTCGGTCCGTATACCGGACCTCACTCTATTCGGCTGTCAAGTTACCCGCTATTACTATTACGACGCCATTACTACCTAAAAGAGAAAGAGTAATCCGCAGCTGAGGCCATCTCAGCGCGACACCAAGGTTACGCCAGAGGAGAAACGAACGTTTCTGGCTCGGCATGCCTGAAAATCGAAGCGACGGTGTGATCTCTTCGATACCATAAAAGACACTGAATAGATTTAAGTCTGTGTCATTTGGGTTTCTATCAGTTCGAGGAAAGTTCGAGTTGCCATGAAATTGGGAAGTGGCAATGGCGCTACAGAGTCCAGGGTAGTCCGTAAAAATCAAATTCAATCAAGTCGAACTCAATTAAGCAGCAGTTAAGGAAGACCCGTATGCGATCGATTTGATGCCACGGCAGTCATTTCATCATCATCTTTAAAAGAAATTGCAGAAGTGGTATTTTCTTAGTACCCTACTGTCGACACTGAACCAGAGTTGCGAATGCATGGGTGGTCAGCCACTCCATATTAAGCATTATCTGCATTAAGAATACTCTTCGAAGCAGCTAAGAAATTTGATTCAACCCCTTTCCGAAAGCAGAATTCAAAATAGCGCCTGTTTCCGAGTGCCATTGAGACTCGTCCCAGAAAAGCGCCGCGCTAGCCTTCAAACCATACCGACTTGTGTTTTTGTCTAGCCACGTGCGATTGTGATTGCCCAGGTATTTGTGGCAACTGAGGAGCCCACTGAAATCACCGAGAAAGTTGCAAGCTAACGCCAACGATTCCGAACGTGCTTGAGAAAGGCCAGAAATATCTAAGCAGTAGTTGTGGTTGTCAAGTTGTGAAACTCTCGTGCTCAAAGCTGCATCAGGTTGGGTCGGCCTTTCGAAGGTAGCTATGCGCGCGGCAACCAAAAAGCTGCACTCTAGCCTGGTGACAGTCGTTACTTCAGGAATGCAGTAAGGTCCTGGTGAAAACCAGGGCTTTAAAGCGGTGTAAAGTGAGTACGTTAAACGTGTTCGATATATTGGAACACAAGCCGCACCTTCCAAAAAGCATGAAGTGTGGCCGATGCCTTGAAAATTAATATCCATTGACATCAAAGCACTGAACTTGCCCCGTCGTAATGATGGGTCCATTACTTGCCATGGGACGACACCTAAGAGTTCACCAGACCCTTCTTTTTTATGAAGGCGCCATGACTCTTTCCAAACTGTCCGGTAATCGTCCCGCGGATCTATCATTTCTTCTTTCAGCACATCGCTCGAACGAACGAATCCGCGCCACACTAAATTGCGTTCTACATATGATTCGTACACTTCCTGACTAAAAGCAGTCGGTGGTGAAGCAAAAGCAGCGATCGATTCCATCGTGCCGATGGCGAATACATCGGCCACGACTGTGTATGGATTTCGTTCCGGAATTGCGATATAATGCCCCCCAGCTCGGCGTACTGACAAATGATTGCTCATTTCGTCATGTAGTGCACGTAAGTCCAGTGGCTCTAATATGGTTGCGTCCGGTCTACCGCGCACTAGAAGAGTATATGAAATTCCACTTCCTTGGACGAGTTTGAATGCTCGCCACATTTTTCGCATCTGCCCATAGTGACCTTTCAATTCAAATACACATTTTCATCCGGAAAGAAGCCTTCATAGAGCCACGGGTGCGTTTCACGGAGTTTCGCGTCGTGTTCTTGGTAGGTTTCTTCTACAAACGCCTTTGTGTTGGGGTGAGTACGAGCCAGGTCCCTCGATACGCCCGAAAGTGGATTGTGAGGATAACACCACACATCGAAGAACATGTCAACAGAACCCCCTGATGCCTGTACAATGTTTGTCGTCCAGGTAAAGAAAGTAGCGACGAAATTGCGCCGTAACTCACCAGAGAACATTATTGCAAAGTGTGCCTCGTTCGTTGGTGTAGGCCAATGTTTTGCTGGGGTCGGAGCATGCTTACTCCTTAACCAAGAGCGCATTATCGCACTTTCGTTGGCTCGAGCTTGCCGATACGTCTCTTTCCATGCAAAATTTCCCTGACAAGCTTCAGAGCATGTGGGGCCGCCCCCGCAACTATTACTCAGCGGATTTTCATCTCCGTCAAGGCACCGGCCATATGCTTCGGTACATTCGCAACAGTTTGAACTGGGGCATAAATTTCCACGTGAGAAATGAATGTGGCTGCATGCCAACGTAAAACACACAAAGAATCTTTTGAATACTGAGTAACTTGTTGAAATCATTCTAGAGTTTGTCAAAGAGAACCTCTGTCAAGTCGCTTGTCACAACAATTACACAGTTCATCTCCATCAGCTGCTACTGCTATTGCCAATGCTACTGCTACTGCTACGGCTATTTCAGATAATATCATGTATCATGTACCATACACCATTATTTGAGCTTCTCTCGAGCACTGATTGCCTCAGAATCTGAGGTACTCAGGTTTTGCTTCATACATCATCTATCATCTACCGTACCTTATCATCTCTAAGTAGTCTCTAACTGCAGTATAAGTATAAGAAGTAAGTTAGCGTTGCTACAGTAGTAGCTACTACAGATCTGTAGACGCGACACTCGACACTCGACACAAGTCACCAGTCACAACAACGGTGGAGACTCAAAATTCAAAATAATTATTTGCTCGGTGCTCGGTGGCTATTACGGCAACAGTATAGGTGTAAATCGCTATGGCATCAAGCATAAATGAAGGTCGATCAACCGATAGAACTACTGCAGCGATATTTGAGGCGTTCCATGTGAAGTCGAGCGTCCAAAAAAATTTCAGTGCCCAGTACTACATGCTCGGAGCGATGGAAGAAAGCACTGAGGTTTTGGAGGCCGTGCGCGATTTCAAATCCAAAGGAGCCGGCGCCACGGCAGACGATGCAATAGCAGTTGTCAAGGAGGTTGGTGATGTATTGTGGTACTGTACGGGATTATGTCGGGCCAATGGCATCGAGTTGGCGTCAATCGTTGGGGAAGATTTTGTTCGGGCCGATGCGATAGCTTCGAGCAGCACTGAGGCCGAGCACGAAGTAGCGTTGGTGCTACAAATTGGGCACCTTGCTGGCCGCCTTAAAAAGTACGAGCGCGGCGACTATGATACAACTCAGCTACAACAATACTTTGATACATTGTTACCGGGCGTTTTCGGTTCCCTAGCCGGTGTATGTCGCACCCATGGCGGCGTCGCCCTTGCAGATGCAGCGGCAGCGAATATAACAAAAATTAACAAGCGCTTGGCCCAAAACACTATTCATGGGGATGGTAGCAACCGCGAAGGGACTCACGTGGCTCAAAAGAGAAGCGCTGAGTCATTAGAATGACTCAAAACATGCGCCTTTGCTTAGCTGTGACACCTGCAGTCTTGCTATCATTTAATATCACGAATACCAATGAAGTCCCGTACTTGGAATATACCTGTCGACTACACGTGGCAAGCCAGAAAGGGGTGCAGGAATGAAAGTGGTTCAGACGCGAAGGGCGCTATCAAACACATGAATGTCGTGTAATAAACGATGTATGGCACACTGCAGATGGCAGATGCATGCAGATATCCCTTTCTTCTTTCTTCCTTAAAAGGTGCCTGACTTCTTGACTGATTTGTAATAAAGAAGCGCAGGCTAGACATATTTGGTATCCTAAATACCTATTCAGATTTGCGGCATTGGCCTTGGTCAGAGAATGATAAAGTCCATAGATCTGACTTGTAGATAGGGTGCACGGTAGACTAATACTAATAGCGGCATAGGCATATGAATCATGAATACTGAACATGCGCGTCAAATAAAGACAAGACGTGGGTCCGAGCTCCCGATCCAATCATATATATTCGAATCTTCGTTCGACCTCGCTAAGTGCGGCTTCTGGAGCGGAGAAGCAATTCCTGGTGTTCGTAGGCCTGTGAACATTCAACATTCGTGTTTGTGGTTGCACAGCTTACAGCTTATAACTTATCATATTACAGCTACGTGACCCACACTCCGCACTCTGCACTTCGTTAGCAACAATGAGGACAGGACAGGCGATAATGAGATCGGTTGGCACCCGGCACCTGAGAAAATATTGCGACGATGTCCAGCTGGGGCAAAAATGGCCCTGGGAAATGAGAAATGCCTCATGAACCTGAACCTGGGAAGTGACACAAGAACGAGCACTCAGTCCCGCCGACTTGCGAGTTGTTCAGTTCGGAGGAAAGGCGCCAGTTGAATACTTAATTCTTAATTGAAAATTGGGCTTCTAGAGCGAATTTTCTAACACATTCTTTAGGTGCCTCTGTGACTGCTTTGTACTTTACTTTCATTGTTTTTGGGAGAGAATAAACTAGGCCATTCACAAATTTTCAGTCGGATTCGTTCTGTGCCCCATCGCCAGGCGACAGAGCTAAATGGGTAAGGGCTCAAAGAGACTCGAGCGATCACGATACAGGTATAGATAGAAAAAAAATCAAACTGAATCATTACTCATTCCTTCAATGGAATTGTGCCTTCATGTATGATCTGAGCTTGAGCTTCGCGGCGATCTTCTCGTCGGGCATCCAGCCATTTGCCGAAGACGCGCCCCAAATACCAAATGGTCCAGGTGGCCCACATCACAAGGGGCAGGAAGAGAGCGAAGAATGCGACCACTAAGATGCTCGTAGACATCGGGGTAGCCCAATTCAACTGAGGGTAAATGTACCGGCGGCCTTCGTCATTACGCCCATAGGCACCGTAGTACAGAAGGGAAAAGGCCAAGTACGTGGATCCGTACGACGCAGCCTACGGCAATTCAAGGAAAACGCGCGTGAGAAACAAATATATGAAGTGCATATATTTACGAGGGGCGTAGACGAAATGCGACATCGAGAAGGGTGCGTTTTTTTTAATAGAAGAAATAATCTAATAATCTTAGAAATAGTACGTGGTGAACTTGGGCGATACGGTACGGCGCGCGCGACAGAAAGACATCTATTGCCATCAGCGCGAAGTTTGCGCCATGCTCTTGCGTGCACATGAAGTATCGCACTGGCGAATAGTGGTCGCCTGGAGCAGCAGTTCCGCTTTGAGTTGAAAGCTCTGCAGCCTCATTTGATGCACCTGATCCGGTAGCAATGCCAGCGTTATCACTACTGCTTTGGTCTAGAATGTTGTGCTCAACAACTGAGTCAATAGAACTACTACCTTCGTTGGCTGAGCCACTGCTGAGGTCGTCAGTGCCTCCAGCTGAACCATTAAATGAGATACCAGGGTATATTATGAACCAAAAAACGATCGCAACCAGAAGTGTATTGGGGAAGATGATGTTCTGCAAGATCCATGTTGTGCGAATCAAGCGATCTGGCCGCACGTCGACAGTCATATCATCCATAGAAAGCCACTCATCCGTAATGTCAGGTTTCGATTCATTTATGGACTGAATCTCACTACGAGGTGTTCTACTTTGCATGCTGATCGTTTCGCTGGAGGCCCCCAAACCAGATGCATCCTCTGAGACAACTTCATGGAATTGACTTGTGCTCTTCATTTGCACACCATCGGCCGAAACATGAATAACTTCATTTTCGAACGATTGATAGGACAATCGCTGTTGAACGACAGATAGCGAGGGATCATGTGTGCTGAGAAGGAGTCCTTGACCCTCTGAAATGGGTGACGAGTCGGGCGACCAAAAGAGTGGACGAGACGCCCTTCTTGGAATTATGTCTGTAGGCGCAGAGGGCGAATTCGGTATCAATTGTGGTGCTGTGGAGGTCACAAGAGCAGGTGCTTCTGCCGACGTAAAGAATGCAGCCAAAGCCGCGTAGGAATCTGATCCCACTCTCGGCTCGCTAGGAGTTGAGGCGGCGCTACTTGAGCAAATATGAAGAGGAGCCAGTTCGCCGAGAAATCGCGCATGGCGCCGAGTGGCAAGGCATGCGCACACTAGATAGGCTTCCACGACGAGTAAGGACCTTCCAGATAATGGTGGCCGATATCAAAGCGAGTACAAGCCTACTATAAAAAAAATATTTGCAGGCTTGGGTGCTATGCTCTAGCAAGTCCAAGCACAGTGCTTTGAACAGAGAGCTTAATGCAATCCTCACCATCGCGTGTAGTAGATTAGATAAAGTTCAAGCGTGCCATCAATGTCTAATAGAGCAGTCACGAAAGAAGCTAGGACAATGATGCCCATGTACGTCGCTGTAAGTTAGGAAAAAAAACGTTTAAATTAGTCTCAAGTAGTATACTGAACACAGTTGAAGAAGAGGAGAAGCTACCCGCGCCAAGGCGATAGAAGTAGAAGGCCCGCGCAGACGAGAAAAATGGGGATGTCGCAAATTCCTGTAGTGTAGAAAATTTCAAGGCTCAGGTGATGTATCAATGAACATGTCACAGGGACATCTCAATCGTCAGACCTCAAGTTCGCGTCGTGAAAGATGCAAGCTCGTACGCTTCGAGAAGTCTCGAAATTCGTCGCAAAGCGAGGCACAGTACCCAAGCATTAGATAGCAGTGGTGTAGAGCTTCGATCGAGCTGCCAGGGAAAGCTTAATGATCTCGTTTGAAGGGCAAACTTGGTGAATTGCCCGATTTCCACTTCTTTGAACAATGTATAGGTAAATCAGCAATCTATCTTACATCTCATGTTCTAACAGTACTGTCCAGCAGAGATTTGGGGCTACCTAGGATTGAGATTGACCGGAAGTTAGAACATATTTCCACGGCGCAGTGTACACTTCCAAATCGACCGTGTCGGCGATTACGCTATCAAGTAAATGAGCCCCCATTTCAGGACCAGTTGCCAACTAAACTACTTCATGGAATCATGGACTCAGGTTTCACTTTCTTGCAGTTTCGTCTGTTTTGTGCCCTACGGTTCTACGGTTGTTGTTTCGACGCTCTAATATGGTATGAACGCATGCAGCATGCAACGTCTCGCAGTGACTTCTTGCGCTCGCTGTCTCGCTGAACGCCGAACTGGCTGAACATTCCCAAATCACAAAACCTGTCGCTCGCCAACCTTTGTAGGGTTATAACGTTATAAGTTGCGTTGGCCATAGCTAGGGGTCTAGATTCCACAATGCTGCGTGCTGCTTCGCGCCGCGGGCTGTTATTACGGGCAGGCTGGGGCCGGCGGTGTTTCGCATCAGAGACTCCGTCGTCGACGTCAGAGCCAGCACCTGCACCAGCGTCAGGCCTATGGAGCGCCGCTGAATCCTACGAGGTATTCCAGCGTCGACCTAATGGTGCTCGTACACATGGTGGCACGCTAGGCCGGGGTGGTGTAGCTGGCCTGGCGCACGGAGCTGTGTTCGGGCAGCAAGGCGGCACCATGGTGCTAGCGACCGTGGTGTCTGACCGCATGCCACAAAGCAGCGGCAGCGACGACGGCACGCCATTCTCGCTCGAGTACCGCGAGAAAGCAGCCGCAAGTGGCCGAATTCCGAAGACGCCCAATCGCCGCGAGCAGCCCAACAGCGAAACTGAAATCTTGGCGGGCCGTGCGGTTGACCGCTGCTTGCGGCCGCTGTTCCCACCTCTGTATCCGGCTGAAACGCAGTGCATCGCCACCGTGCAAGCCTTCGACGCCATGCAGCCAGAGCCGCCTGTGAGTTTGGCAACTAACGCGGCGTCGGCTGCGCTCTGGACCTCCGACGTGCCCTGGCTAGGGCCGGTAGGGTGCGTGCGCATTGGCCTCGTGGACGGTGCCTTTGTGGCGGAGCCTAACAAACTGCAACTTGCTGCGTCGTCGCTGGACTTGCTGTACGCTGGCACGGAGCACCGCACGCTCATGGTGGAAGTGTCAGCGAAAGAAGTGCCCAACACCACGCTGAAAGCGGCGCTCCGGTACGCGCAGGCCCAACTTCCGCCCATCATTCAGGCGCAGCGCCGGCTCCGGGACCGTGGAGAGCCTCCTTGCCCTACCAAGCGCCCAGCCTCGCCGTTTGAGAACAGTAGCTCTCAGGACAGCTACCGCGCAGGTGCAGGCCACGAGAACCCAGCATCAGCAGCAATTGAAGTTGTTGGCGACTCGCTGTCAGGGCAGCAGCGCACTGCGAATTGGAACCCTCTCAAATCGTTGTTTGGCCTGGGCGACCGCGGTAGCAACGGAGCAGCCGCAGCAGAGGAGCAGATGATGCTGCCACTCAGCACGCCCTCGTACGGGTCTCTGAAAGACGAAGCTCTGGCAGTTGCCGAACAGCTCGACGGCGGCGAAGCCAGAGCCATTTTCGAAAACCGGAGCTTGCCCCGAGGCGAACGCGCTTACAGGGAAGCTCAACTGCAGGTGTGAGCATGATGACGAGACAGAGTAGTAGGCATGCATACAATCGCGGAAAGAAAGGACGAAAACTGGGGCTATAAATATAGCCTTTAACTCGTGACTATTTATTTTTTTTGAGCATGTGGGCTTCCTCTTGCCTCTTGTTGTTTTGTTTGAATAATCGGTTGACTGCCTACCTGTATAGGCGCGTTTACTGGAAGGGTTAGAAGTGGCCATGCCGGGGTCTGCAAGAGAGCCGTTGAGGAAATGGGCGGCCCACGAGCAGCTGTGGAGTGGGATGCGCAGCTCTTTGCTGGACGCGCACTTGAGAAACGGCAGCAGCGACAGCAGCGGTGACCGAGCGATTCGTTGTGACGGGCGCGCGTTCGACGAGTTACGCGAAATCACGGCGGCCTTGGACGTGCTGCCATCGGTGCACGGCTCCGGCTTGTTCCGCCGGGGCAACACAGAAGTGCGTGGGTGACTTAACCCTTTCTTTAATCCATTTATTTTTGTTGTGAGTTTAAAACAAAAAGCGTGAATAAGTCTAGGCCTCGTTTCATCGCATTTCTTGAATGCTTCACAATTACGAGAGCTTCAGGCATGTATTTGTACTGAAGCGCAATTGGTCATTAGCGTACGACGTAATTCCATCGAAACGAATTACTTATTTGTCTTGTGGAATCTCTCTCTCTCTCTCGCTCGGTACAGGTGCTTGCCACGTGCACCCTTGGTCCCGCTGCCGACGCGCTCGACGCACGCATGAAATCTGCACTTGGCGGGCCTTTGACCGGTGGCGGCAGTGGCAGCCACAGCAGCAATGGCTTAACTTCCTTAGGAGAGCCCCAGGCGAACCGCCACGGCAGCAGGAGGAACAACACTGGCACAACTGCGGCGGCAGTAGCCGCTGCGTTAGAAGCAGCCGCACTAAGGCGTTTCTTTGTGCACTACGATTTCCCCCCTTACAGCACGGGGGAGTGCGGTGCGGTGATGAACAACCGCCGGTCCCAAGGCCACGGCGCGTTGGCCCAGAAAGCTTTAGACGGCGTGTTTCCGCCCGACTGGCGCTTTCCTTACGCGGTAAAACACTTCAGACTTCATAAGAATAAGTGAATTGCGAGGCGAAGAATCAACACCACTTCACAAATCGTACACACTCTCGTGTTACGTGCAAGTGTGCATTCTTCCGCAGCTTGTCTATTATTATTTGCATTTTGTCCTCCTTTATCCTAGTGGTCATGACTTCGATTGTTTCTCTTCCTTATTCTGCTTACCAATGTATGTTTCTTTGTCTTGTTTGGTGGTATGCAAGGTGAGAGTAGCTGCTGAAGTCCTGAGCTCCAACGGCTCAAGCAGCATGGCCACCGCATGCGCAGCCACTTTAGCGTGCCTCGATGCGGGGGTGCCTCTGGTTTCGCCCGTGGCCGGGGTCTCCATTGGAATGGTGAGTAGGCCCCGGAGCGCCAATTTGACGAATTCCTCTCTTGCGGGGGCGAGCTTGTCGAGCGGTGGCGGAGATGGCCAGAACACTGGCGCCGCGTTATCAGCCGACGGGCCGTCTGGTCAGAGCACATCTCTGTCGACGTCCTCGTCGTTTTCCTCGTCGTCGTCGCCTGGTAAAGTACTGGTGCAAGCCAAGAGCGACCACGAGCTGGAGTACGTGCTGTTAACGGACATTTTGGGCCTGGAAGACCACTACGGGGACATGGACTTCAAAGTAGCAGGCAGCCGGAAGGGCGTGACGGCAGTGCAATTGGACGTGAAGCTCGCAGGTGGCGTGCCCCTCGAGGTCTTGGAAGAAGCGATCGACTTGGCGACTTCGGCGCGAGGCCAAATTTTAGACCGAATGGAGGTACAAAGACAAAACGAATTGTTTTTGCTACAGTAATCCATGGAGACAATGCTAAGGTCTAAATTGAGAAAAGCTAACGAACTGATTGTCGCACTATTACCTTTTCCCATTCTCCCTCTCTCTGTTTGTTTGAAAGGCGACTTTGCTCCCCCAAACGGATGCTCGTCTGGTGTCCAAGCTGACTCAGTCTTCTCCGTATGGTGCTCCTGCCATCAACACCGAATCTTCGTCGTCTTCGTCGTCTTCGTCGTCATCTTCGTCATCTTCGTCATCAGCGTTAGGCGATGGCCCCAAACAATGCTCACTTGCCACTGGGGCAGAAGCGGCGGCCAAGCGAGCAGCAGCGCAAATCCACAAACAGAAACTAGCGGCCAAAGGCAAAGTCACGCAAGCAGACAAGGTGCAACAAGGAAATAGGGTTGAGAATATTTGAATGTTACTTCGCCCGTCGTTGGGCTTTGAATCCATAAAACCTGTACCATCTGCTTCATCGTACTTATTATCTTGCTCGCGTGCCAATCATCTCGCTCTCTCTCTCACACACACGCGCATTCTCTTTACATAGGTGGCGATCACTAAGGCAGCGTGGGCAGCGAGAGACCTGTACTACCAGAACTTGCCCGGTGGAGGGCCCGCTTTCGAGGCCTTCTTGCGCAGTGGGCTAGCCTTGAAACCGCACGCGCCTCGCCTCCGCGTGGTCACCTTTGACCGCGAGCGGCTGTCCTTTCTGCTGGGCCCCGGAGGCCAAACCAAGCGCGCCATTGAGCTGGAGTTCGACTGCGTCCTAGATGTGGGGGACGTACCGGACAGCGAGGAAGCAGCAGCAGGAGGTCGCGCCGACCGTGGAGTGTTAGGCGGCGGGGGCAGCAGCAACAGCAGTAGTGTCAGCGGCAGTGG